>Ga0209284_10000076_pt1 | contig 138589 bp, 128 predicted proteins | sample FRY03_FD_187211 | JGI IMG/M metagenome (GOLD analysis project Ga0209284, IMG submission 187211) | Freshwater microbial communities from Lake Fryxell liftoff mats and glacier meltwater in Antarctica - FRY-03 (SPAdes) (version 2) | ecosystem: Environmental > Aquatic > Freshwater > Ice > Glacier...
CAGTTAATTCTTATCTAACCCCGTTAAAACCCCGTCGCAGAAATTGCGGCGGGGTTTTTACTTTGAACCGTTCAATAAAGATAGACTTCAACTTGATATTAAGAGAAATAATTTGATCAAGTAGGAGTTTTTCTGTGCCACAAGCTCTGCCTAAAGAATTAGTGAGACGCCTAGTTCTTGTAAATGCGATGGTCTCTTTCTTGATGGGCTCGCTAGCATTTTCGATTCAATTAATAAAGCGCGATTTCGAACTCAGCCGCGTGGTGGCTAGTTATCACAACATAGGTTGGGCAAGCGCACTGGTATTTATCTCTATGGCCTTGTTGGGCCACGGTCACCGTCGTCCGGCTCACGAAACTATGCGCATCGGTTGGTTAGCGCTGGTGGTTGGCTCATTGGCATATTGCTTTAGCCCGAACGTTTATTTTTCAGTTCCGGCGATTGCTTTAGCCGCATCTGGTTCGGTTATTTGTGGAAACACTGGCCTTGCAATATTGGGTTCGCACTCCAAAACAGCGTTAAAGAATATGTTTAGGTCAACTGGAATTGGTTTATTTGTTGGCTCAGTTTCGCCGACCGTAATTGGAATAACTACTCAAGTGGAGATTCCTTGGCGTTGGACAGTCGGAGCAACCGCTGTATTGATTGGAACGGCAGCCTATTTTGTAATTCCTGAATTGGATGCTCGACCTGAACCAATGGGCGAACATCATAAAATAATCTGGAATAAATCTATTTTTGTAATTGTATTTTTTGCATTTTTGGTAATCACGATGGAAGTTTCACTCTCTGCTTGGGCGATTGATCTATTAAATGAACGTGGAGCGCAGGTTAAGACTTCGGTACTAGTTGCCACTATTGCGCCCTACTTCTTGGCCTTGGTTCGAATCTACCTTTCAACGAAAGATGAATTCCGTTTAAATCGAATTTGGACTTTTTCAGTTATCTCAATAGTTCTTGGTGTCACTCTAATTATCTTTTCAAATTCAGTAACGTTGACGCTAGTAGGCTTGATCATTGCTGCCGCAGGAATAGGACCATGTGGCTCAATCGCAGTCAGTAACGCCAGTGCTAGCGATCAAGGTACCGATCGTGGCACTGCCGCTTTTGTAATTGGTATGGGGCTTTCAGCGGGCGCATCCCCTTGGGTCATGGGTTTTGTCAGCGAGAATTTCGGATTTGAGGCCGCTTACGGAGTAATTTTGATCGCTTTAATTCCTGCAACTTATCTTTTTGTAAAGTTAAATTATTTAGGAACGCGCAAACCCTGAACCCCGCCATCAACAGCAATTGAAGAACCAGTTGTAGAAGATTGATGTGGATTAGCTAAATAAACGATGGTGTTAGCGACTTCAACTGGTGAAACTAATCGGCCAATTGGTTGACGCGCTTTGAGAGCGGCATACTCTTTAACTGGATCATCAGCTTTAGAGAGCAGATTCTTAATCCATGGAGTCTCTGTAGTTCCAGGATTGACGCAGTTAACGCGAACGTTATCCTTTAAACCATCGGCTGCCATCGCCAATGTAAGGGCATAAATGGCTCCCTTACTTGCTGAATAAACGGCGCGATTAGGTATCCCGGCAGTAGCCGCTAATGAACAAGTATTTACAATTGCCGCGCATTCACTTGCGCGCAACATCGGCATTGCCGCGGCCGACATACGTCCCATGCCAACGACATTTATATTTAAAACCCGTAACCATTCTTCATCGGTTGCTTGTTCAACAGTTCCGATAGAGCCAATTCCAGCATTATTAATTAAAATATCTAACTTCGAACTTTCTTTAGAAAACTCTGCAAACGCGCTTTTTACACTCTCTGAATTTCCGACGTCACATGAAATCCAAGTTGCCACATCGGCCATTTCGCCTTGATTGATATCAAAGCCAAATACCTGTGCACCTTGGCGACTTAAATTGCGGGCAACTTCTAAACCAATGCCAGAGCCAGCGCCCGTGATAATTGCAGTTAAGCCTTGAAAGTCTTTACTCACTTAGTTGCCCTTCTTATAAGCAATAACTTTATTTGTGATAACGCCGATGCCTTCAATACCAGTGCGCATAACTTGTCCATCGCGCAGGTAGATAGGTGGCTTAAAGCCAAGTCCGACACCAAATGGAGTTCCGGTATTGATGATGTCACCAGGGCAGAGCTCCATAAATTGGCTGATGTACCAAACAATATGGTTGATACCGAAGAGCAAGTCATTGGTATTCGAGTCTTGCTTTATTACGCCATCTACTTCACACCAGAGGCGCAAGTTATGGGCATCTATTGAATCTTCACTGACGATCACGGGACCGACTGGATTAAAAGTTGGGAAAGATTTTCCTTTAACCCATTGTCCAGCACGTTCCATCTGCCAATAGCGCTCTGATACATCTTGCGAAATTGTGTAACCTAGAATGTGAGCGGCAGATTGCTCTGGAGAATCTAAGTAAAGAGCGCGTTTACCAATAACAATTGCCAGCTCAACTTCGTAATCAGTTGCAGTGCTATTTGGTGGAATGACAACATCATCATTTGGTCCAGTTATGCAATCAGGTGATTTCATAAAGATAACTGGTTCAGGGGGAGTATCGGCACCTGATTCTTTAATGTGCAAAAGATAGTTAAGGCCAACACAAATTATTTTTGTCGGCTTATCAATTACCGCGCCGTATCTCTGACCGGCCAGAGGTGTGCGTTCAAGATTTGTGAGATCAGCGGCAGCAACTTTTTGGTAGGCGTCATTTTCTAATGAATCGCGATCCCAATCTTTGATTAGCGAATCAACAAAGATAACTTCGTTGCCTTCAATAACTGCTGGGCGTTCAGCGCCTAGTGCGCCAATGCGAGCGATCTTCATTACTTGCCTCCAGAGATTGATCCCAGCCCAGCATGGGTTGGGAGTAAACGGACGTGCTTTGGTGCTAATTCTTGTGGTGAATTTACACCGAGTAACTTAATATTTCGAACCATCTCACTATGCAAAATAGTTAGCGCCGCCGCTAATCTTTTTTTGCGAGTTGGAATTGATGGCAGTTCAAACTTTAGGAGTGGTGCTAACTTGCTGATCTTGGGAAATTGCCGCTTATTGTTCTTGCTAGACAATTGCATTCCCTTCGCTCCGAAGACCACAATTTATATCTTTTGCTCACCGATAGCCATTAGCAGGCGACTAGAGTTCGACTATGAGCGATATGTCAGCAAAGGTGCGTAAAGCGCTAGATGCTGCAGTCTCTGCAATTGGAGGAGCGCCACGTGAGGGCCAGATCGAGATGGCTGAGGCGGTCGCCAACGCCCTCACTGATCGCCATCATTTAATGGTCCAAGCAGGTACGGGCACTGGAAAGTCTTTGGCTTACCTGGTTCCAGCCTTGGTACATGGTCGAAAAGTTTTGATTGCAACTGCAACTTTGGCCCTGCAACGCCAACTTGTTGAACGCGATCTACCGGCTGTTGTTCCAGCGCTAGAAAAAGAGTTGGGCCGCGAAATAACTTATGGAATTTATAAAGGTGTAGGAAATTATATTTGCCTGCAGAAAATGAATTCTGATGAACCAGATCCCGATGGCGAAGTTTTACTTGAAGTTAGTTATCTTGAGAAAGATGCAAAGCGTTTACATGCTTGGGCTAAGACTCCGGGAGTATCTGGTGATCGCGATGACGCCCCTGAAGTAGATCGCCGAGTTTGGGCTGCTAATTCTCTTTCGGGGCGCGAATGCGTGGGGGCCGATGTTTGTAACTATGGATCACAATGTTTTGCCGCCAAAGCTAAAGCCAAGGCGCAAGTGGCAGATATCGTCGTCACCAACCACACACTTTTGGCGATTGAGATAGTTGATGCGCATCCAATTCTTCCAGAATGTGACGCTGTGGTCATAGATGAGGCCCACGAATTCATGGATCGCACAACTCAAGCCGTAACTGAAGAACTAACTTCAGCTCGCATTATTCGCGCCGCTGCTATGGCGCGCAAACATATGCCAGGCAAGTTAAGTGATGCTTTGACAAAGGCTGCCGATAATTTTCATGATGCAATTCTTGATTATGGAGATCAGATCCGTGGTAATCCCAACGCGCAAGGTCGCCTTGATCAAATACCTTCTGTACTCGAGTCGCCGATTCGTAAAGTCAAAGAAGCGGCTGCGGCTTTTGTGACAATTGTTAACGCCGATGAAGAAATTATTGATTCTGATGCAGTCGCCGAACGGGCACGAGTTAAAGGTGCGGTGTCAGAAATTAATACTACGTGTGGAAAAATTTTAAAAATGGGAGAGACGCATGTGCTCTGGTTTGAACCCACTTACTTAACTCTATATTTAGCGCCACTTTCCGTCTCTGAGGTATTGCGGGAAAATCTACTGTCAAAAAAACCAGTAATCGCAACATCGGCGACGCTGACAGTAGGAAACGGTTTTGATGCGATGGCGCGCAGTATTGGTTTTGTAGTTGGCGATAATTCAGATTCTGAAAGTGATGATGAAGATATTGATCCTGCAAATGTGAAAATGTTAGATGTCGGATCACCATTTGATTTTGCAAATCAAGGAGTTCTTTATTTACCGAAAGATATGCCCGAACCCGGACGTGATGGCCCGAGCATGTCAGTGCTCACTGAACTCGGCGAGCTAATCGATGCTGCAGGCGGCCGCACGTTAGCGCTCTTTAGTTCGTGGCGCGGAGTTGAAGCAGCCGATGCGCATTTACGTGATGTATTAAAAGAGTTACCAATCACCATCATTACCCAGAAACGTGGCGACGCGGTTGGGCCCCTAGTTGAACGTTTTGCAAAGGATGAAACCTCAATCTTGCTTGGCACAATCTCACTCTGGCAGGGCGTTGACGTTCCGGGTCCATCTTGTATTTTGGTAGCGATCGACCGCATTCCCTTCCCACGTCCTGATGAACCAGTTATGGCCGCGCGTTCTTCACTGGCTGATTCGGCAGGCGGTAGTGGATTTATGCAGGTTTCGCTGCCGCGCGCTGCGCTGTTATTGGCACAAGGAACAGGGCGTTTAATTCGCAGCGTTGATGACCGCGGAGTTGTTGCGATACTAGATTCACGGATAGTTACAAAACGCTACGGAAGTGTTTTGCTAAATTCGATGCCACCGCTTTGGCGCACTAGTGACGGCGCAGTAGTTCGCGAATCACTGCGCAGATTGAATAAGGAACTCTAACTTCGCGCGTAGCGTTGGCCATGATTTCGCAAAACTTGGATGTAGCGGCAAACGAGTTACATCCTCAAATAAAACCCAACGCACTTCATGTGACTCATCATTTACCTCATGGGCAATAAGTAATTCGGTAGCCTCAGAAATAACTGTTTCATAACTCCACTGACCATGGTTATCGCTGTGACTGTCGCGATGGGTTAAATGTTGTGGATTAATTCCTGTTTCCTCAACCGCCTCGCGTGTTGCGCCATCAATCACGCTTTCATGTGAATCTCGAGCGCCTCCCGGAATTCCCCATGTATCACCGTTGTGAACCCATGGAGCGCGATGTTGTAAAAGTATGGAACCTTCGCGATAAATTAATATTCCGGCTGCGCCATGTAAACCCCAATGCTTATTACCGCATTCACACTCGACCCAGCCATCTCCATCGCGCGCGCTCATACTCCTAGGTTCTCACAACTGTCCACAGTTTTCGAGTCGGCAGAGATTGGTGACAGGGCAAAGTTCTATCTTGCCGAACATGAAACCTCCTTTACTAATAGTTTTAATAATTTCAATCCTGCATACGTTAATTCCGCTTAATTCAGCTAGCGCCGAAGATTGCACAACTGCATGTGTGGATGTTTATACGCAAAATGGCCAGTTAATTTTTGAAGCCCGAAAAGGCTCTGGCCCAAATACTGGTGTGGTTGAGAAACCAAAAGTCAGGCCGAAGGTAATTCCCAAAGTGATTACAAAGCCAAAGGTGGTCGCGAAACCAAAAGTTGTTACAAAACCCAAGAAGATCGCGCCGCGAATAAAAGTTATTAAAAAGCCAGCGATTAAAAAACCAGTTGCTATTGCCGCAACCTCACTGAGTGATCGACTCAGCAAATCACTACCAACTGGTGGAATTTCCTATCAGCCAAATTTTCAACCGCTAATCAATGCCCCTGTTTATTTTTGGAATGACATTCCTGAAGTATTTCGCTCAAAAGTAAATTTAATTGGCGAAAGTATTGATGTGGTCTTGCACCCCTCATTTTTCTGGGCTTTTGGTGATGGTTCATTCTTAACAACCACTGATCCGGGAGGCGCCTATCCCGATGGCAAGATCACTCACATTTTTTCAAATCCAGGAACGTATCCAGTTGTACTAATTACAACTTGGGGAGGTTCCTTTTCACACAATTCAGTGGAACGCGCAATCACTGGCCAGATCAGAAAAACGACTGCACTAACAATCACTGTTGCAGCGGCACCTAGTCAATTTATCCAACCCAACTTCTTAAAGAGATGAGCAAAATGACCACCTTAACCACTCCTCATGATTTATTGGCGGCCATTCCGTTTCTAATTGGTTACCACCCAGATGATTCATTGGTTATGGTTTCAATTAAAAATGATTCAATCGGTATGGCGATGCGGATTGATTATCCGATTGATGTGCCCGCTGGTGCCTATGATTTATTGGCATCACATATGCAGCGCGAGAAATCTACCGGCGCACTTCTCGTCGCTTATGTTCCAGAAAATCGCACAGATGGTGAATCCGTTTTAGAGCAAGCATCGGCGGCGCTTTCCAGAGTTGGAATAAATACTGATGAGTCTCTCTTGATACAAAATGGAAAATATCGCTCATTACTTTGTCAGGATCCACTCTGCTGCTCATCAGATGGAAATGTAATTCCCGAGATAAATGGATCACGAGTTGCGCTAGAACATGTAATCGCTGGACGAGTAATGCCTTTTACTAATCTGCAGGCGTTAACCGATTCGATTGCGTCACTTCCGGTGAGTGAAGAAAAAGAATGGCAGAAGTTAGTTAACTCATTTGTTTTCATCACGGGTGATCCAGATTTTGCGACAAAGCAACGAGATGGTGCCACAGCAGTTATTGATTTAGCAGGGGAGTGGCAGGCAGGTCGGATAGGTCAAGATATTGAATTATCGGCGCGAGTTATTGGCAGACTTTGCGATATCCAGATTCGCGACTTCGCACTTGGAGCCCATACCGACGAGAACCTAGATGCTTACTTTCAGATGTGGCGACACCTAATGCGCATTGCACCAATTGGATTTGTGGCACCTCTTGCTTCACTCTGCGCCGCGCTGGCTTATGAAAGCGGTGATGGCGCTCTTGCCCATCGCGCCTTAGATCGAGCGCTGGCTGATGCGAGTGGATATTCATTGGCGCTACTTCTGCGCCGGGTATTTACCGCAGGTTGGCCACCGGCTTCATTTGCGGCGATGCGCAGAGAACTTCACCCAAAGGTCTGCATCGGAATTTTTGGGTTAGACTTACCCCCAGGTCACGAGTTCTAATCGATAGCCCCGGCTGATTAGATGGCAACCCTCCACCGCGGTGGGGTGCTCCGGGTGACGACCAGGCTGACATTTAACAGATGTGGGCAAGTGCGTTAAGGATATTTTTATGGCAGATAAAATCACTACCCAAGTCACCGGCGCATGGCTGGAATATCACGATCCCGGAGATCGCCAATTTATTAAGATTGGCTCACTCCTTTTAGAAAATGGCGAAACTCTTGCTGACATCACCATTGCCTATCAAAGCTGGGGAACGCTAAACGCTGCAAAAGATAATGCGATCTTAATTAACCATGCAATGACTGGTTGGGCTGATGTAACAAGTTGGTGGCCAAATATGGTTGGACCGGGCTTGCCATTTGATACTGATAAATATTTTATTCTCTGCCCAAATGTAATTGGTGGCTGTCAGGGCAGCACCGGTCCTTCCAGTCTGGCAGCAGATGGCAAGAGATACGGTTCGCGTTTTCCGGTTGTTACAGCGCGCGATATGACAGCGGCAGAAGTACTTTTCAGTGATGCAATCGGGATTTCTAAATACCGTTTAGCAGTTGGTCCATCTTTAGGAGGAATGCGCTCGCTGGAATGGGTGATTCAATACCCAGAAAGAGTTGGGGCCATTTGCACCATCGGTTCATCTGCTGTGGCAACTGGCGATCAAATCGGTGGCTTCTCGGTCCAGATTCGCGCTATTAAATCTGACCCACATTTCAACGGCGGTGACTATTACGAGCAAGATCGTGGCCCGATTGAGGGCTTAGGAATTGCTCGACGTATCGCACATCTGACGTATCGCACTGAATCAGAGATGGATGTGCGCTTTGGCGGGCAAATGCAGGGCGATGACACAGGTCGATATGCGGTTGAGTCATATTTAGATCATCAGGCGGCAAAACTGGCACAACGCTTTGATGCCAACACTTACATCGTCCTAACCGCTGCCATGGCCTCACATGATGTGGGTCGCGATCGCGGTGGAGTAGTTGCAGCGCTTAAATCAATCAAGATTCCAGTGGTTGTAGTCTCAATTGATACCGATCGCCTCTTTCCACCTCGACTTCAGGTTGAGGTTTCCGAGCTAGTTCCACGGGCGCAAGAGTTGATCACAATCTCCTCAGACTTCGGACATGACGGCTTTTTAGTCGAATCTGAGTCAGTTGGCGCAGCAATCCGCCAAGCGCTGAGTATAATATAGGCAGTGCAGTGAACAGTTCGAAGCAAAAGTTTCGAAAGTAGTTCACAAAAAACCAAAGGATAATTGTGGCTGCTACGAGCGCGCTCAAAAACAAGGCTAAGACAAGCAGGACTGATGCAAAAAAAGTTGCAAGCAAGAAACCTGTTGCTAAAAAAGCTGCTGTAAAAAAAACACCAGCAAAGAAAGTTGCTGCCAAGCCAGTTAAAAAAGTTGCTCCACCAAAGCCGGTAAAGCCAGTCAAGCCAGTCAAGCCAGTAAAAGTTGCGCTGAAGAAAGATCTAACCGTCAGCGAGATCCAACAGATTGTGGATCTAAAAAATGCGGTTGCACGACATGATGAAATTGTCTTTCAACTAGAAGCTAGCGGAATAAAAAATTATCGCAGCATAGTTAAGAAAGAATTTATTGCACTTGCTCAAGAAGCGCGCCAGTTAGATGCTTCAATTGCTGTAGATTCAGAGAAGGCTTACAAAGCTGGACTCGGCACTCCATCACGCGTACTCACTAAAGCGCAACTGGCAATGATTGCGCCAAAGGAAGAGCCAAAGCCAGTTGCAGTTGCCGAAGTTAAGGGCGCTAAGACCGCGGTCGTTTTAGATGATGAAGGCAACGAAATTGTTGTTGAAGAAGTTGAACTTGAAGATGTCGAAACTTTAATCGCATCAGCAACAGACATCATCAATACCGAATCCGAAGATAAAGGCAATCAGCCTCGCGTTGTAAATCTTGCTGAAGAATCATCAGGAAATGAAGAGAATGCCTTCACTATTAAGGCCTCCGAAGAAGATGATGCTCCAGCGCAGACCGTTATGACTGCAGGTGCTACCGCTGACCCAGTGAAAGATTATCTAAAGCAGATTGGTAGAGTAGCGCTACTTAATGCTGAGCTCGAAGTAGAACTAGCCACACGTATTGAAGTTGGCTTATTTGCTGAAGAAAAACTTAAAGAAGATAAGAAAATGGAGAAGAAGTTAAAGCGCGAATTGGAATGGATCGTTGAAGATGGCAAGCGCGCTAAGAACCACTTACTAGAAGCCAACTTACGTTTGGTAGTTTCGCTAGCAAAGCGTTACACCGGTCGTGGAATGTTGTTCCTAGATTTAATTCAAGAAGGAAACCTCGGTTTGATTCGCGCCGTGGAAAAGTTTGACTACACAAAGGGTTATAAGTTCTCAACTTATGCTACATGGTGGATTCGTCAGGCAATCACTCGTGCGATGGCAGATCAGGCTCGCACAATCCGTATTCCTGTTCACATGGTTGAAGTCATTAACAAGTTGGCACGTGTTCAGCGCCAGATGTTGCAGGATCTCGGTCGCGAACCGACCCCAGAAGAGCTCGCTAAAGAACTTGATATGACTCCTGAAAAAGTTGTGGAAGTTCAAAAGTATGGTCGCGAACCAATTTCACTTCATACTCCACTTGGAGAAGAAGGTGACTCTGAATTCGGTGATCTAATTGAAGACTCTGAGGCAGTAAAGCCAGAAGAATCCGTAACTTTCACCATCTTGCAGGAGCAGTTGATGCAGGTTCTTGGTGGCCTTACTAACCGTGAAGCAGACGTTATTAAGGCGCGCTATGGCCTAACTGACGGACAACCAAAGACACTTGATGAAATCGGCAAGGTGCACGGCGTAACTCGCGAGCGCATTCGTCAGATTGAATCCAAGACAATGTCGAAGTTGCGTCACCCATCTCGTTCGCAATCACTGCGCGATTATCTAGATTAAAAATAATGGAAAACCCAAAGGTATTTGTTAATCCCAAGAGTGGATCAATCCGCTTTACGGGGACAGCAGATCTGGTTGACGCAGATGGCCAAATCCTAGAAACTTTGGTCAATCCTAAATTCTGCGGTTGTGGTCATTCAAAAGAAAAACCCTTCTGCGACGGATCGCACAAGGGCTTTCTTAAAGAGTAAATATTTACTTAGCTGGTGCCTCTACTAAGCGGTTGGTTTCATCTTGAATCGCAGCCGCTACAGTCTTTAGCTTTTCAGCATATTCCTTGCCGTGGTGACCACAGAACATCAGTTCGCCACCATTGAGTAGAACCGCACGGACATAAGCCTGGGCGCCGCAGCGATCGCAGCGATCTAAGGCATTTAGAGGTGTGGATTCGAGGATTACTTGCTCGGTCATCGCGCTCTCCGTTCGCTAGGTACTTCTGTCCACGTATGTGGTTCGTTATATGGAACATCAAACCATGTCTCTTTATTCCTTGCAGGAAATAAATGGAAGTTTCTTAATAAAAATGAATATTTTGCGCTCTAGATCACTCCTTTTTCGATATCTGGGGAAATTGCCAATTTTTGAGATGATTTCGGCGCGTTAGAGCAAAGAGTTTGCAGTTACGCCGTTAGCCTTTGCCTCCGTGGCCGCCAAGAAATCAAATGACGATGGAGATCAGTTAGATCTCACCGCCACAGGAGACGAACAAAATTCTTATACTGCTAAAGATTTAGCAGTTCTGGAAGGTTTGGACGCGGTTCGTAAACGTCCCGGAATGTATATCGGTTCCACTGACTCACGAGGCCTAATGCATTGTCTCTGGGAAATAATTGATAACTCAGTCGATGAGTCATTAGCTGGTCACTGTAAAAATATTGAAATTAATTTAGAGGCTGATGGTTCAATTGAGGTTCATGATGATGGTCGTGGAATTCCGGTTGATAAAGAACCTAAGACTGGCCTGACTGGTGTTGAAGTTGTACTGACAAAATTACACGCAGGTGGAAAATTCGGTGGCGGATCATATGCCGCATCTGGCGGTCTGCATGGTGTCGGTGCCTCTGTTGTAAACGCGCTTGCTGAGCGCCTTGATGCCGAAGTAGATCGCAACGGAAAAATTTATTGGATGTCATTTAAGCGTGGAGTTGCTGGAATTTTTGATGGTGAAGGTCCGAAAGCTGATTTCACTCCTGAATCTGGATTGCGAACAATTGGAAAAGTTTCTGCCAAAGTTACAGGTACGCGCATCAAGTGGTGGGCTGATCGTCAGATCTTCTTAAAAGAAGCGACGCTAGATATTGAAGAAGTTTATGCACGTGCTCGCCAGACTTCATTCTTAGTTCCCGGACTTACTCTGATTGTTAATGACAATCGCACCAAAAATATAACTACCCAAACTTTTTATCATAAAGGTGGAATCTCTGAATTCTGCGAATTCTTGCAACCAGATGCTCCGGTAGGTGAAGTAATTCGTATTTATGGAACTGGCCACTATCAAGAAACCGTTCCGGTACTTGATGACAAAGGCCATATGGTTTCAACAGAGGTCGAGCGCGATATGGAAGTTGATATCGCGATGAAATGGGGCATTGGTTTCGATGCCACCATTCAATCTTTCGTAAATATTATTTCAACCCCAAAGGGTGGCACTCATGTAACTGGTTTTGAAAAGGCGATTACTAAAGCATTTAATGAGTCATTTCGCAGCACTGGCATGTTAAAGAAGAACGAAGCTGATGTAATTAAAGATGACATCATGGAAGGCTTAACCGCAGTTGTTACAGTGCGTATGTCAGAGCCTCAGTTTGAAGGCCAGACCAAGGACGTTCTAGGAACTTCGGCAGCTAACCGAATTGTTTCAGCCGTTGTTGCAGATAAAATGAAAGAATTCTTCAACACCACTCGCCGAATTGATAAAGCCAATGGTCGTTTGATCCTTGAAAAAGTTGCATCAGCATCGCGTACCCGAATCTCGGCTCGTACCCATAAGGATTTGCAACGTCGTAAGAACGCTCTGGAATCATCAGCGCTACCTACCAAGCTCTCTGATTGTCGTTCTGAAGATGTAACTCGCACCGAATTGTTGATCGTAGAAGGTGACTCGGCGCTCGGCACCACAAAGGCGGCACGTAACTCTGAGTTCCAAGCAATTCTGCCTATTCGCGGAAAAATTCTTAACGTTCAGAAAGCATCGCTTTCACAGATGCTAGATAACTCTGAATGTGCCTCAATCATTCAGGTTATTGGTGCTGGTTCAGGAAAGTCATTTGAATTAGCGGACGCCCGTTACGGTCGCATCATCTTGATGTCAGATGCCGATGTTGATGGGGCACATATTCGTTGCCTCTTGCTCACACTTTTATACCGTTACATGAAGCCGATGATCGATGACGGTCGCGTCTTTGCTGCAATCCCACCGCTGCACCGAATTGAATTAATGGGCGGTGGCGGTAAAAAAGGTGAGTACATCTACACCTATTCAGATGATGAGATGAAGCGCGTTACCGCTGATTTACGCAAGTCAGGTAAGAAGTGGAAAGAGCCTTTGCAGCGCTATAAAGGGCTTGGCGAAATGGATGCCGACCAACTGCGTGAGACAACTATGGATCCAGCAGCTCGAACCTTACGTCGAATCACAATTTCAGATGCGCAAGCGGCTGAAAATATGTTTGAACTCTTAATGGGTAACGATGTTGCCCCACGTAAAGAATTTATCTCAACCGCCGAAATCGATCGCGACCGAATCGACGCTTAAGTTTTAATCGATCGCAATTAGATCGAAATACTCTTCTTTCCAGAGATCTTCATCGCCATCAGGTAACAAAATCACGCGCTCTGGCTTTAGGGCTGCGACAGCGCCTTCATCGTGAGAAACCATGATGACCGCCCCTTGATATTCAGCGAGAGCGCCCAAGATCTCGGCACGTGATGCGGGATCTAAGTTGTTCGTTGGTTCATCAAGTAAAAGTACGTTGGCGGCAGATACAACAAGTGTGGCCAGAGCCAATCGAGTTCTTTCACCACCAGATAAAACTTTAACTGGCTTATGAACATCATCGCCGACAAATAAGAATGAACCTAAAACGTTACGGGCCTCTGGCTCACGTAGATCATCTTTGGAGGACATCATATTTTCTAAAATAGTGCGTTCGAAATCAAGCATTTCGTGCTCTTGCGCGTAGTAGCCGAGTTTTAAACCATGTCCATGTTCAACTTTTCCAGTATCGGATTCAAGTTGATTGGCAAGAATTTTAAGGAGCGTAGTTTTACCCGCACCGTTTAGTCCCAAGATAACAACTCTTGAACCTTTATCAATCACACATGAAACGTCAGTGAAGATTTCAAGTGAACCATAATTCTTAGAGAGTTCTTCGCCAGATAGGGGAGTCTTGCCACAAGGCGCTGGAGTTGGGAAGCGAAGCTTTGCAACTTTATCGCTAACGCGAACATCATCAAGTGATGAACGCAGTTTCTCAGCGCGACGTAACATTCCTTGAGCAGCAGTTGCTTTGCTGGCTTTAGCGCGCATCTTCTCACCTTGCTTCTGCAGAATCTCGGCTTTCTTTTCTGCGTTAGCGCGTTCCTTTTTGCGGCGATGTTCATCTTGTTCACGTTGAAGCAAATATGCCTTCCAACCCAAGTTATAAACATCAATCACATTTCGATTGCCATCTATATAGAAAATCTTATTTACAACTTGTTCAATTAAATTAACATCGTGAGAGATGATGACCAGGCCACCTGAGTAGGTAGCCAAATAATTACGTAGCCAAATAATTGAGTCAGCATCTAAGTGGTTTGTGGGCTCATCAAGCAGAAGTGTTTCAGCGCCAGAGAATAGAATGCGCGCTAATTCAATACGGCGACGTTGGCCACCAGAAAGTGTGTCGAGTTGATTGCTAAATACAGCTTCTGCAACACCAAGAGATGTAGCAATAGCTTCCGCTTCCGATGTCGCCGCGTATCCACCGGCGGCTTGGAATTCAGCATCAACTCTTGAATAACGTTCCATTGCTTTTTCGAGCGCTTCACCTTCAGTGGTGGCCATCTCTTCTTCAACTTGAGTCATACGCGCAGCAATTTGATCTAGTGCGCGAGCCGACAAAATTCTTTCAATAACAGTTCCCTGATCTTCACCAGTACGTGGATCTTGGGGGAGATAGCCAATTTTTCCAGTACGTTGCACGGCTCCACCAGCAGGGAGAATTTCACCAGCGAGGACTTTTGCAAGAGTTGATTTACCAGCACCATTTCGACCAACGAAACCGATGCGATCGCCATGGTTTATGCGAACGTTTACTCCTGAGACCAGAAGGCGCGCACCTGCGCGGAGTTCAAGAGCACTTGTGGAGATCATTTGCGCAAGTCTCCCACAGCGCGCGAGTTAAACGAAATTAAGCAGTACCAATTCGTGTGCGACGAGGGGTAGCGAATGCTTTGGAGACTGCAGTGAGTTCAGTTGATACCTGCGCTTTGATATTTTCCTCTGATTTAAGAAGAGTTGCCAGCGCTGCAATAGTTAATTTCAATTCTTTCTGCTCTGCTTCAAGTTCTAACTTGCTCATCTTGGTTAGACGGCGAAGTGGCATATCTAAAATATAAGTGGCTTGTTCATCATTTAATTTGAAATCTTTAATCAACTTCTCTTTTGCAGCCGCTGCATCATCGCTGGCACGGATAATTTTGATGACTTTATCGATATCAATAATTGCTTTTAGGAGACCATCAACCATCGAAAGTCGTCCCTCTGCTTTTGCTTTGCGGTACTCAGAGCGGCGGCGGATAACCTCAATTCGGTGATCTATAAATACCTGAAGCAACTCTTTCAAACCTAGAGTTTGTGGGCGTCCTTTGACTAGCGCAACTGCGTTAATAGCAAAAGCATCTTCCATTGGTGTTAATTTATAGAGTTGTTCCAGAACTTGCTCAGGTTCAAAACCATTCTTTAATTCGATAACTACGTTGGTACCAGTTTGGCCATCAGTTAAGTCGATGATGTCTGAGATTCCCTGAATTTTCTTGGCTTTGGCAAGATCTGCGATACGTTCAACGATCTTCTCGGGCCCGATATTAAAAGGCAACTCTTTAATGGTGATACCCATTTTGCGGGTTGTTACTTTGCTAATTTCGACTGTGGCACGGACTTTGAATGAACCCTTACCCATTGCATACGCTTCGCGAACGCCTTCGACTCCAACTAACTCTCCACCTGTTGGAAAATCTGGGCCGGGGATGTGTTTCATTAATTGATTTAAGGTCGCTTTCGGATTATCAATTAAATATTTTGTTGCTGCAATAACTTCACCTAAATTGTGGGGCGCCATGTTTGTCGCCATACCCACTGCAATTCCAGAGCCACCGTTGACCAACAAGTTTGGATAAGCGGCGGGAAGAACCAGCGGTTCAAGAAGTTGTCCGTCATAGTTCGGACCAAAATCAACGGTATCTTCATCGGCTTCGGCAACCATGGCCATGGCCGCATTTGCCAGACGCGCTTCGGTGTAACGCATCGCTGCTGGTCCTGAATCAAGTGAACCAAAGTTTCCGTGTCCATCAATTAATGGAACCTGCATCGAGAAAGATTGCGCCATACGAACTAGCGCGTCATAAATTGCTGAGTCACCGTGAGGGTGCAACTTACCCATTACTTCACCAACAACTCGAGCACTCTTTACATGGCCACGTTCCGGGCGAAGTCCCATATCTGCCATCTGATGCAAGATACGGCGATGAACTGGTTTTAGCCCATCACGTGCATCAGGAAGTGCGCGCGAATAAATAACTGAATACGCGTACTCCAAAAATGATTCTGACATTTCAGATGAAACATCAATATCAACAATCTTGCCGGGATACTCACCCGGTTTTGGACCAATCGGCTTCTTCGCCTTGGTCGATGCTGCGGCCTTCTTCGCTGTTGCCATGCGCGCATTCTGCCAAGATAACTAGCTAAATCGCGGTACCTACACGCGGTCTAGCACCGAGGATTGCAACACAACGGGCCGCTAATTCTGATCCAGCATTTAAAGCAGCAGTCAAATCGCGGTTTTCGGTATAGGAAGCAATAAATCCAGCGGCAAAACTATCGCCAGCTCCAGTTGTATCAACAATTGAGTCAGCAATAGCAGCAACGCTGATGGAATCAAATCCTCGTACTTTTGCAATAGCTCCAGCAGATCCACGTTTGATTACAACTAATTCTGCAAAGTCGTGGAGGTAATTAAATGCTTTTTCAATATCTACCGAACCAGTTATGTAAATAGATTCTTCTTCATTTAGAAATATTGCATCCATCAATGAAAACCAAGTGTGAAGTTCGCCATCAGTTACATCTTTCATTGACCCAACTGATGCTGGATCAAAATAGATGGGCATACCGGTTGCTGTAATTTTCTCGATCATCGCCAGAACACCATCACGGGCTAATAGATTAAGGAGTGCATATCCTGAAATGTAGACTGCTTGGAAATCCTTCAAATCAGGTAAGTCTGAAATAGTTAAGCGCGAATTTGCTCCCTTATCTGGAAACATGGTTCGCTCGCCAGAGGAATCCACCAGCACAACAACCACTCCAGATGTTTCACCTGCAATCGCTAAATTACTGTGGTTAACACCAAGTAAGTCGAATTCGGCCACGATTGCAGCACCAGCGGGATCATCACCAATATGGCTAACAATGGTGCTGCGCGCATGTGTTTGTGTCATCCATGCTGCAACGTTTCCAGCAGCGCCGCCGCTACTGGTACTAATTCGACTTGCCGTATCTGAGCCGAAGTTAATTTTGGCCGGTGCCACATCAATTCGTGCAATCACATCTAGCATCACATCACCAATGCATAGAACGTGAAGTGCCATTTATTTATGCTTCGCTACAGCGATATCGGCAGCTAAAGCCGAGTTTGATTTAATAATTTCAATATTGACCAAGAGAGATTCACCTTCGCTTGCAGTATGAAAATGCTCAAGCAAGTAAGGCGTTACCGCTTTGCCAATAATGCCGTTCTGACTAGCCCCGGCAAGGCCACTCTTGAGAATCGCTTCATGACGGGTACGATCCATTTCGCGTTTGACCGGATTTGCTACAACCAGTGCGCTCTTATTGGTTTTTAGAGATTCTCGAGCGCGAATTATCTGGGAAATATCCAAAGCACTTTCTACTCTATGTTCAATCGTAAATCCGGAATCAGTTAGATAAAAACCAGGAAATGAAGTGGTTTGATATCCGACAACTCCGATAGCCAGAGTTTCTAAGCGCTCCAATGTTGCTGCAACATCAAGAATTGATTTAACGCCAGCACATACAACGGTGATATCTAATTGGGAGAGTGCGGTTAGGTCGGCAGATTCATCAAAAGTTTCATTAGCGTCCCGATGAACACCACCTAGACCGCCAGTTGCAAATACATTGATGCCAGCCAAGACTGCAAGATGGGCGGTAGCGGCGACAGTAGTTGCCGCACTTTTTCCTGATGCAACAATAATTGCGAGATCTCGGCTAGAGGCTTTTGCTATGTCATCGCGATTAGCAATTTCGGTTAACTGCTCATCTGTTAATCCAATATGAACCACACCATCAATTACTGCAATTGTGGCTGGCACCGCTCCATGCTGGCGAACAATATTTTCTACTTCGCGCGCAACATCTAGGTTTTGGGGACGTGGTAAACCATGGCTAATAATCGTTGACTCCAAGGCAACAATTGGCTTGCCGGCAGTCAGTGCAGCGGCAACTTCAGGTGATGGAGTGAACGGTAAATTCTGACTCATGGGCGCAACCTTACCCGTGAGAAGATACCGCTGTGCATCTATCGCAAATTACCCCTTCGCTCTTTGCAGGGTTGGGATTAACTAGCGTAAGCGATCAGTTAGAAATGGGACCAAGTCCAAGTGGCCGCGAACTTTTATTTTTAGTTGATGGACTTGGCGCAAATGTCATCGATGAATTCGCGAGTTACCTTCCAACACTGACCTCATTAACTAAACACGGTGCAGTCAGGACTTCATTTCCTTCAACAACTGCGACAAGTCTGGCAACTTTGACGACTGGGGAACATCCCGGAAAACACGGCATGCTTGGTTACACAGTTCAGGTCCCGCGAAGTTCAGGGCGAATATTAAATTCTTTAAAGTGGGATGAACGCGTTGATCCAACTATTTGGCAACCGATTCCCACACTCTTTGAACGCGCCATGGCCGAAAATATTCAAGTCACACATGTGGCAGCAAAGAGATATGAAGAAACTGGATTTACTCGGGCAGTATTTCGTGGTGCAAATTACCGCGGTGCCAATATCCATGAGGATTTAGTTTCTGAAACGGTACAAGCACTAAAACAAACACCATCATTTGTTTATCTATACGTTAACGAACTTGATGTGGCAGGTCATAGTGACGGAGTTGGGTCTGAGAAATGGTTGAGCGCGCTAGTTGCCATTGATCAATTGGTTGGCAATTTGATTAAAAAATTGCCACGTAAAACTCGATTCTGGATTACTGCCGATCATGGAATGATTAATGTTGGTGAAAAGATTGTGATTGGCCAAGATAATGATCTGCATCTTGATTTAGCAACGATCGCTGGTGAACCAAGAGCACGTCATCTCTATCTGGCAGAGAACACGCCAATTAGCGCACATCTTGAAGTTGCTGCTCGTTGGCGCGAATACTTAGGCGAAAAGGTAATTATCTATACGAAGTCTGAAGCAATTGCTGCCGAACTTTTTGGAGCCGATGTTTCTGCCGATGCTGCCGACCGTATGGGCGATGTAATTGCGATCGCCCAAGGTGAGTTAATTTTGATTGAATCTGAACGCCAAAAGCAGGAGAGTTCAATGGTGGGTCATCACGGTGGAGATTCAGATATCGAAAGCTTTGTACCACTTTTAACCTATACGACTGGCTTGTAATTTAGCTTTCGGTCGTAGGTTCTTCAGTTGCCTTGCGGCCGAACATTATTTCATCCCATGATGGAACTTTGGCGCGCGCAGTAATTCCATCGGCAGCATCACCGGCCGCTGGCGCTTCGCGTATCGCAACTAATCGGGGAGCCGCGGTTGAAATTTCAGCCTCAAAATCTTCATCGGTTGGATCATTATCTGGAAGATCATCTAGCGCCGACATCACAGAACGCATAGGCGTGCGTACTTCAGGACGTTCTTCGGATCGTGAAGGATGGTTTGATTCTGAATAAACCAAACCAGTTTCGACTCTGCGAGCTGGCGCTTCTTCCCCGGTCATCCAAGCGGCGTTTACATCAAGTGGGATTATCGATCGACGTTGGGCATCATAGGAAAATTGCGCAGCACCCATTCCGTTGTTATTTGGATAGTTTAATTCGATAGTCCAAGTTCCGTCTTCTAAACGCCAAGTGTTCCAATCAATTGAATCGACATCTACGCCGCGCGGAGCGAGTTTTGAAATAACGATATCCAAAAAAGTGACCGCATCTTTTGCGCCATCTTTATTTTCACGACGTGGCATAACTGCGTGTACTTGATCAATAATAAATAATCGCTCTTGCAAAATAGGACCAGAGAATCTTTCAACTTTTTCTACTGAAATATTTCCATCTCGTGCAATAACTTCCATAGTTTTGCCGGCACGTAAGCGGCGTTGAATTTCCTTAACGCTCATGACTTCATCGCCCTCGATAGGAGAGACAGATGAGAGACGAGGTTGATTAACGGTGGCGCGCAGAACGTCAGTTATGCGCAAGGTGTATTCGGCGCCATTGTTATCGGTGAGCGCTAAGTGCACCCCATCTGGGGTTTTTCCGCTTAGGCGTAGATCACTCATGGGGGCGAGGATACCCGCCATGGGTGAAAAAGTTGGGGACGATCACCTTTGGCCTGAGCGGGGATCTGACCCGATTTACGCTCAACGCCCCTTCTATGGCAAGATAGGGGATCTGCACGGCAGAGATGTCCGCGCGCATATGTAGTTCCAATTGAGCTATCGATGAAGTACTAATTAGATGAGGACCACACGATGAATATTCTTGATGCCGTAGATGCGAAGTCACTTCGCAAGGACATCCCACTATTTCGCGCTGGCGATGAACTCAAGATTAGCGTTCGCGTTATCGAAGGTAGCAAGAGCCGTATTCAGGTCTTCCAAGGAATCGTAATTCGCCGTCAAGGTGATGGAGTTCGCGAAACATTCACAATCCGTAAAGTTTCTTACGGTGTTGGGGTAGAACGTACATTCCCAGTACACACTCCAGTTATTGAAAAAATTGAACTTGTTAAGAAGGGCGATGTACGTCGCGCCAAGCTTTACTACCTCCGCGATCTTCGCGGTAAGGCTGCCAAGATTCGCGAAAAGCGTGATGGCGTCGAAGGTTACGGTGATGGAATTCTTTCAACTCCGGTTGCAGAAGTAATTGAGGCTCCAGCAGTTGTTGAAGAAGTTGCAGCACCTGAAGCGGTTGTCGAAGAGACACCAGTTGCGCAAGACAAACCTGCTGAATAAGTAATTTTTCAACATGCCACGTAAGGGCTCGCTCTTTCGCGAGTTACCTATCCTTGTTCTGGTTGCGCTCGCAGTCTCACTAGTAATCAAGTCATTTTTGGTGCAATTCTTTTATATCCCATCGGGTTCGATGGAGAACACTTTGCAAGTTAATGATCGTGTAGCGGTAAACAAAGTGCCATTTATTGGCAACTCAATTAAACGTGGAGATGTAGTTGTCTTTCGCGATCCTGACAACTGGCTGCCTGAGCGGTACACGGTAGATCAGAATAAAATTTTAACAAAAGTTAAAGATGCTTTTGTAGCAGTCGGAGTGCTTCCTAATCCAGCCAAGCAATACTTGGTTAAAAGAGTCATTGGGGTAGCTGGCGATAAAGTTGAATGCTGCTCAAAGAATAAAAAATTGATGATCAATGGTGTCGAAATTGACGAGCCGTATATTTTTGCAGGAAATTCACCTAGTGATACAAATTTCAATATCACTGTAGCCCAAGGAAAAGTTTGGGTAATGGGCGATCATCGTGCGGCAAGTGCTGATTCTCGCTTTCATCAAGAAGATATAAATCAAGGCATGGTTCCAACCTCCAAAATTACTGGACGGGTACTTGGGATTATTTGGCCAATAAAAAACTTAGGAATTGTTAATTCATACTCATCTCTTGAGTAAGAAAATTCTTGGCTGTGAGATATGAAAGTAATTGAATCCCTTCTGATTGATGCGGGCATCACACCGATTGCTGGAGTTGATGAGGCTGGACGTGGTGCTTGCGCCGGACCACTGGTAATCGCAGCAGTTGTATTAGATGACCCTTTTATTCCGGAATTAGAAAAAGTTCGCGACTCTAAGGATGTTTCAGAGAAAGAGCGAGAAGAGTTATTTGAAGTTGTTACAAAAATTGCTAAGTCAATCAGCATCATCATCGTTTCCGCGTGTGAAGTAGATACAAATGGCGTTCACGCCGCCAATCTGGCTGGAATGCGTCGTGCGGTTCAGGGGCTAGATGTGACACCAAATTATGTTTTGACCGATGGTTATGCCATTGAAGGTCTAGCACTTCCAAGCGTTGCAGTTTGGAAAGGGGATCAAGTTGTGACTTGTATAAGCGCGGCCTCCATTATTGCCAAAGTGACCAGAGATCGAATTATGCGTGATCTTGATGAAGCGTTTCCAAACTATGGCTTTGCAAAACATAAGGGATATATCACCAAAGTTCACACTGAAGCCCTTAATGAACATGGGCCGTGCGCCGAACATCGACGTTCGTTTGCAAATATTGCTGCGCTAATCCAGTAATTACGCACAAGCTCTCTTTAATTTGTAGGTGATCATTATCTAATCACTTACCCTGCCCGCCATGAGAAATTTAAGTGAGCGAAAAAATAATCAGAAAACTGGCGCCTTCGGTGAAGCGAAAACTGCTGAATTCATAACTTCACGCGGTGATGAAATTAAGGATCGTAATTGGCGAATCCGAGAGGGTGAGATAGATCTGGTATCGCAAGATAGCAAAGGGATCTTTCATTTCATTGAAGTAAAGACTCGATCATCGCTCGCTTTTGGGCATCCCTTTGAGGCAATTAATAAAGAGAAAGCCAGTCGTATGCAGAGGCTTGCTCTGGCATGGCTGGCAACTCATGGCGCTCTTGGTTGTGAATACGCAATTGATGTAGTCGCAGTGTTGATTGCAGCCGATGGAACACATCAGTTGGAGTATCGCGGTGGACTTTTGTGAGCCTCGGACAGACAAAATGTGTCGCACTACATGGATTAGATGGTGCGGTAGTTTCGGTGGAAGTTGATATTGCAGATGGAATTCCCATGTATGCACTTCTTGGACTACCTGATGCGGCGTTAAATGAATCACGTGATCGAGTTCGCGCCGCACTGATTAACTCAAATGAGAGTTGGCCCAATCGAAAAGTAACTGTTTCGCTCTCGCCTGCTTGGTTACCAAAAAGTGGGTCAGGATTCGATTTAGCGATTGCGCTTGCGATTTTGGTTGCTCAGCAAGCGCTACCGCAAGATCCTCTTGATGGAGTAGTGGTCCTTGGCGAATTAGCACTTGATGGCCGCATCCGCTTTGTGCGAGGCGTACTTCCAGCTTTAATTGCAGCATATAAATCTGGCATTACTTGTGCATTTGTGGCCGATGAGAATTTCGCTGAAGCATCTCTCATGACTCAGATGCAGATTCTGAGTTTTAACCATATTGCGCAAGTGCTTATCTTTCTTCGCACGGGTGAGTTACGAGAATTGCCAATCCTAGAAAATAATGAAAGTGATTTAGATAGCCAATTGGATTTTGCAGATGTAGCAGGTCAAGGGCAGGCACGTTTTGCTGCTGAAGTAGCGGCAAGTGGGGGACATCATTTACTTTTAATTGGCCCACCGGGCGCTGGCAAAACCATGATCGCTTCGCGACTTCCAACAATTTTGCCTGCCTTAACTATGGAGCAAGCCCTTGAAGTAACTGCGGTTCATTCGATCGCGGGTGCTTTAAGTGCGCGCTCTCCAATGTCACTTGTGGCGCCGCTAGTTTCACCCCATCACAGCGCGACTCGAGTAGCAATTGTGGGAGGTGGGGCGCACGTAATTCGTCCTGGTGCCTGCTCGCTTGCACATCACGGAGTTTTATTTATTGATGAGGCGCCAGAATGCACAGTTGGAGTTTTAGATTCATTACGCCAGCCGCTGGAATCTGGAACTGTCACGATTGCACGCAGCGTAGGTAGTCTTACTTTCCCAGCGCAGTTCTTATTGATTCTCGCTGCCAATCCATGTCCTTGTGGCAAATTTTCAGGGCGTGGGCGATCTTGTATCTGTTCATCACTTCAAGTTCGCAGGTATCTAGGGAAACTTTCAGGACCGCTGATGGATCGAATAGATATGCGAGTTCAAGTTGATCCAGTCTCCCGAGTCGAGATGGCACAGGAGGAACTCGGTGAATCAAGTGCCACAATTCGTGAACGGGTAATAACTGCGCGCGCCATTGCACAATCACGATTTGAAAAAGAACCGTGGACACTAAATTCACAAATTCCTTCGCGCGCGCTGCGCACAATTTATAAGCCAGAACGTTCAGCAATGAATTTTCTCCACGATCAATTAGAGCGTGAATTACTGACTGCGCGTGGCCTTCATAAAATTATTCGATTGGCTTGGACTTTGGCGGACTTAGCAGGGCATCAACAACCTGACCTTGCTGATGTGCAGAGAGCGCATGAACTTCGCGAAGGCAGTGAAGTATGAATGAGAACTTAGCCAGATTGGCGCTCTTTAGCGTTATCGAAGGTGGGGATACTTACTGGAGTCAGGAAATCGCTACGCACGGAGCGCTGGCGGTTTACAAAAAATTACAAGGAGCAAGCTATACGAGTGCAAAGTCTGGAAAAGTAGTAGAACGAATGCATGCTTTAGATTTGCTAGCGGTTGAAAAAAGTATTGAAAGTGCGGGCGCAGTTTTTATAACTCCCGATTCAGTAGCGTGGCCAAGTCAATTAAAAGATCTGGCAGCAATTCCAATTGGGCTAATCGTGAAAGGAGATGTGAGCGTTCTGGCACAACGCGCGCTAGCAATTGTTGGTACTCGAAATCCAACCCCCTACGGAGTGCGTATCGCAGGAGATTTCGCTGCGGGATTTGTAGATCGCGAGTGGAACATCGTTAGTGGCGGTGCCTACGGAATTGATTCAGCAGCACATAAAGGTGCACTGATTGCCGAAGGTATAACTATTGCGGTTCTTGCAACTGGAATAGATGTGGCATACCCAGCGGGAAATTCAAGGCTCTTTGCTGAAATTTCAGAGAGTGGTGCGCTGATTTCAGAAGTGCTACCGGGTCGCCATGCGATACCTTCGCGCTTTCTAACGCGCAACCGAATAATTGCTGCACTTTCGCAAGCGACCTTGGTTGTTGAAGCGGCTTTTCGCTCTGGCTCACTTCGCACGGCGCGTGATGCCGCTGAATTAATGCGACCAGTTATGGCGATACCGGGTCCAATAAATGCACCAACATCAGAAGGTTGCCATCGATTAATTGGTGAGCGAGTAGCGGAGATAGTTACATCCGTACCTGATGCAATTGAGTTAATTAGCGCGCTTTAGGTAATGCACTAATCAGGTGAGAGAATATGCCTATGAGTGATTTCCGTTCGGGTTTCGTTGCCATAGTTGGCCGCCCAAACACAGGAAAATCGACTCTCATTAACGCACTAGTTGGTAGCAAAATTTCAATTACTTCACCGCATCCAAACACCACACGGCACGCCATTCGTGGGATTGTTAATCAGGAGAGTTTCCAAGCGGTATTAGTTGATACACCAGGTATTCATAAACCAAAAACTCTTCTTGGCCATCGACTAAACGCGGTGGTTGGTGAAAGTTTAGATTCAGTAGATATTATTTTAATGTGTCTGCCAGCAGATGAAACTTCTGGGGGAGGCGATGTATTCTTAGCACAAGAGATTGCAAAGCACCCGCGCGCTAAGAAATTCGCACTTGTCACTAAAACAGATTTAATATCAAAGGAAAAATTAGCGCTACGTTTAGTGGGAATTAATGATTTAGCGCAAGGCTTTACTTGGGATGAAATTATTCCTGTTTCGGCGGCAATTCATTCGCAAATTGATTTACTTGCTGAACTAATTGGAAAGACATTACCTGTTGGACCAGCCTTCTATCCCGCCGGCATGACTAGTGATCAAGAGCAGAGCCAAATTATTTGCGAATTAATTCGTGAGGCTGCGATGCGTGATGCCCGCGAAGAATTGCCACACTCGATTATGGTCACAATTGATGAGATGTCGGAGCGTGAAGAGAAAGGCTCCAGACCGTTCTTCGATATTCATGCAACTATTCACGTGGAGCGTGATTCACAGACCGGCATAATGTTAGGTCATAAAGGCGAAAGGTTAAAAGATATTGGAATGCGTGCTCGCGCTGATATTGAACGCGAACTCGGTGCCAGAATTTTCTTAGGCCTACATGTGAAAGTCTCGAAAGAGTGGCAGCGCGATCCTAAATTATTACAGCGTTTAGGTTTTGGCGAGAACTAAACTTTCTCTTTTCGACTTGCTAAGTAAGAACCAATCAAGACCAGTGGCAGTCCAACCATAATTCCAACTGTCAAAGGTTCACTCAAGATAAGAACTCCCAGCACAACTGCGAATGCGGTATTCATATAGACAACTAGGGATGCTCTTGCAGGTCCGATCACAGCCATCACCGAGAAGAAGACCGCGAAGGCAATTCCCGTTGAGAAGACACCAAGTGAAATAACTGAATAAATTGCGGCGTTAGAAACTGCTTTTTCTGGCCAGAGAAAAATTGTGGCGGGCGCATAGAAGACAGCGGTCATAGCCATAGCAATTCCGTTAATGGCGATTCCAGAAACCCCGGGCAACTTGCGAGTGATAAATAAAACTGCGAAGGCATAACCAACTGCAGCCGCTATAACCATCAAAATTGCTACTGGATCATTAGTTCCAGTGATACTTTCAATTCCTACCAATAAGAAAACACCTAAGAATCCAACAGCCATTCCAACTAAACGTCGAGTTTGCCAAACTGTTTTATCACCATACATAGAAGCAAAAATTGTAGAAAAAATTGGGACTGAAGCGACAAGTAGTCCTGCTAGACCTGAAGTTATTGATTGTTCGGCGGTACCGATAAGAATCCATGGGCCAACCATTTCAAAGAGGGCATAGACTGCGATGTACTTCCAACCTTTGATCGCGATAAAAAAGGACTTGTCATAAATTGCAATTGGAATCAATATAAGTGCACCGATAAATACGCGTCCGAAGACAACTATCGCAGGTGAGAATCCATTTTCAGGATTAACCGCTACTTTAATAAATAAGTACGGGATACCCCAAAGGAATCCAGCCAGAACAAAGAGAACGCTACTGCGACGTGACATACGAGAGTGGACTCCAGAGATTTAGAGAGAAGTTTTATTGGTTATTTCTACTGCCGCGAAGTCTAGCGCCTTATGTGATGAAGGAGTCGCCGCAACATTGGCAAAGAAACCATGGATCATTCCGGGAAATTCGCGGTAAATAACTTCGGCGCCATCACGCTCTAGTTTTTCGCAGTAATTAACAGAATCGCTAACGAGTGGGTCATATTGCGCGGTGATAACAATGGAAGGAGCCACTCCGGCAAATGACTTAGCGCGAGCAGGTGCAGCGTAAGGATTTTGATCATGAGTATCACCTTGCAAATACTGATCCCAAAACCAAATCATGGCCTGAGTCGTTAATCCATATTCAGTTGCATAATCAAGATATGAAGGCGTTGTGAAGTCGCGATCTACACATGGATAAACAAGTAATTGATAGGAAAGTAGAATTGATTCATCACGTGCTTTTAGAGCGACGGCGGCAGCAAGATTTCCACCGGCGCTATCGCCACCAACGCCCACTCGATTGGGATCAATATTTAGTTCAGAGGCGTGAGATTTAACCCAAAGCAAAGTTGCATAGCAATCATCAAACGGAACAGGGAACGGATGTTCGGGGGCCTTTTGGTAATTAACGCTAATGATTACAGATCCACTTTGGTTGGCAAGCCTATGCATCGCTGCATCGTAAATATCTACGAAGTTTAAAACCCATCCACCACCGTGAAAGAAAACCATGGCCGGCGCGTTTTGATCAGTGTTTGGGCGGTAAATACGAATCGGAAGATCAGCGGTGGGTCCGGGAATAAATCTATTGATTACAGAATGAATTGGCTCAGGTGTTCCAGCAAAAGCAACTCGGCTTTGAGTTAATTCACGAATTGTCGCAACCGGCGCTTCCCAAACTTGAGGTAGACCAGATGCTTTTTGCTCTGCAAGCTGTTGAACTATTTCAGGTGCAAGCGTCATTTACTTCCAACTTTCAGTTCGGTCACGCAAGGTGCGATAGGAGTCAATCACTTCAGGAGTTGAAGTTGCCGATACTGTTTGAATTTTTCCTAGATCCCAAATCGGTGGATTCTCACCACCATATAACGCCCATGCAGATTGGCGAGCGGCGCCATTTGCAACGTACTCACCCGCGGGTGGCACTAAAACTTCTCTACCAAAAAGCGCTGATGCAATTTGCGATATCGCTGGATTTTTTGCAGCGCCACCAATCAAAATAATCCGTTTCACATTTACGCCAAGTTTTTCGAGCGCATCAACGGCATCCACAAGACCGCAGAGCATCCCTTCAATCATGGCGCGCGCAATATCGTTTTGATTTGAGTTTGTTAGATTCATTCCGCTAAAAACACCAGTAGCGTTCGGTCGATTAGGAGTTCGCTCTCCTTCGAAATATGGCAGTAATGAAAGTCCGTTGGCACCGGGTTTTGCATTTAAAGCTAAGGCGCCAACTTCGTCGTGATTTTTCCCGAGAATATGAGTTGCGGCCTCTAAAATACGGGCTGCATTAAGTGTGCAAACCAGAGGCAAGTAACGTCCCGTGGCATCAGCGAATCCTGCGACATGGCCAGTGGCATCATGAGTTGCAGTATCTGAAACAGCGAAAGCGGTTCCGCTGGTTCCGAGTGAAACTACAACATCGCCGGCCTGAGCCTGAATTCCCAGAGCAGCAGCAGCATTATCACCAGCGCCAGCAGCGATTGGAATTCCAGAGGCGGTAGTGCCACCAAATTGTGAAGGTGCAATAATTTTTGGCAGATTTATTTCGCGATCTGTAAGAAGTGCGCGTGCCAAAATGTCACGGCGATATTGCGATGTTGATGGATCGAAGTAACCGGTACCAGATGCTTCACTTCGATCAGTAAATAACTTTGCAAAATCTTTTTTCTCATTTGGATTAAATTGAAGTTGCCATGAAAGCCAATCATGTGGAAGAGCGACTCCTGCAACTTGGGCAGCGCTTACTTTCTCATTCTCGGCTAACCAGCGAAGTTTGGTGGCGGTGAATGAAGCGACCAGAACTGAACCAACTTGTTTTGATATCTCGGCATTACCGCCAAGTTCATCATTAAGTGTGGTGGCCGCTGCGGCAGAACGCATATCGTTCCAAAGAAGTGCATCACGGATGACTTTTCCATCGTCATCTAAAGCAACCATGCCATGTTGTTGTCCACCAATTGAAATAGCTGCTACATCTTCTACTCCACCGGCACTTTCAATTGCTAAATCAAGTGCCTTCACCCAATGCGCAGGATCTACTTCTGTTCCGTCAGGATGGGGTGCGCGCCCTTCGCGGATTAACTCTCCAGTAGCGGCATCTCGGATAACGACTTTGCATGATTGAGTGGATGAATCCACGCCCGCAACGAATTTTCGATTAGCCATAGGGCAAGGCTAGACTGTGCCTGTCAGCGTTGACCAATTATTATCGATTTTCGATTTCATATTTTACGAACTGGAGTTTTCATGCGTATTGGCGTCCTAACAGGTGGCGGAGATTGCCCCGGTCTAAATGCGGTTATCCGCGCAGTAGTTCGTAAAGGCGTAAAAGAGTATGGCCACGAGTTTGTTGGCTTCCGTGATGGCTGGAAAGGCCCGCTAGAAAATTACACAATGGAGTTAAACCTTGAGACTACCCGCGGCATTTTGCCCCGTGGAGGAACAATTCTCGGTTCATCTCGCACCAACCCATTTAAAATTGAGAACGGCGTTGAGCGAATTAAGCAGAACCTAGCCGATCAAGGAGTAGATGCCTTAATTGCCATCGGCGGCGAAGACACCCTTGGTGTTGCTACAAAGCTAGATGCCCTAGGTGTGAAAGTAATCGGAGTTCCAAAGACCATCGATAACGATCTAAATAACACTGACTACACCTTTGGTTTTGATACATCAGTAAATATCGCAATGGAAGCAATTGATCGCTTGCATACAACTGCTGAGTCACATCACCGCGCACTTATCGTTGAAGTAATGGGCCGCCATGCTGGCTGGATCGCACTTCACGCAGGTATCGCTGGCGGAGCAGCATGTATTTTGATCCCAGAAGTTAAATTCTCAGTAGATAAAGTTTGCGAATGGGTTGAATCACGATTCAAGAGCAGCTATGCGCCAATCATTGTTATTGCTGAAGGTGCTATTCCACAAGATGGCGACATGGTCACTAAAGATGGAGAGCTGGATGCTTTCGGTCACGTGAAGCTCTCCGGAATTGGCGAATGGTTAGCACAACAGATCGAAGCCAAAACTGGAAAAGAAGCACGAACATCAGTGCTTGGACATATTCAACGTGGTGGAACGCCGAGTGCTTTCGATCGCGTACTTGCCACACGTTTTGGTTTGGAAGCGATTACTTCAGCCTCTGAAGGCGATTGGGGAAAGATGGTTGCCCTCCACGGTACCGATATTGTTCGCGTTCCATTAGCTTCGGCAACCGAGAAGTTAAAGACTGTTCCAATCGAGCGCTATAAGGAGTCAGAGATCTTCTTCGGATAATTCTCACCCGAGAATTGATCTGATCAAACTACTCTTATCCTTATGATGCATTCAGTTGATTCCCTCTTCACTCCTGGCCTAGTTGCGGCGCAACAACCGAACTGGCCAGGGGGAGTAGATGGCGCACCAGTAAAAGCAGCAGTTGCTGCGCTGAAATCTTTCCCACCACTTGTATTTGCTGGTGAGTGCGATAATCTAAAGACAAAGATTGCTGAAGCTGCAGCCGGTCGGGCGTTTTGGTTACAAGGTGGAGATTGCGCAGAAACATTTGCAGCAGCGACAGCTGATTCGATTCGTAACCGCATCAAAACAATTTTACAGATGGCCGCAGTGCTTCAGTATTACTCGAGTATTCCAGTTGTAAAAGTTGGTCGTATGGCTGGGCAGTTTGCAAAGCCTCGCTCTAGTGATTTGGAAACTCGCGGGGATATCACCTTGCCGGCATACCGTGGTGATGCAGTTAATGATTTGGAATTCACTGAGAGCGCGCGCACGCCTGATCCAGAGCGCATGGTTCGCGTTTACAACACATCGGCTTCTACCCTGAATTTAGTACGTGCATTTACGCAAGGCGGATTTGCCGATCTGCGACGCGTTCACGAATGGAATAAAGGTTTCATCCGTGATTCTTCGGTGGGCGATCGCTATGAAAAAATGGCAGATGAAATTGGTCGTGCACTAGATTTCATGAAATCTGCGGGAGTAAATCCAGATGCTTTTAAATCAGTTGATTTTTACTCAAGCCATGAGGCGCTAATTCTGGAATACGAAAAAGCGCTGACTCGCATTGATTCACGAACTCAACTTCCTTACGATGTTTCTGCGCACTTTATTTGGATTGGTGAGCGAACTCGTCAATTAGATGGTGCACACATTGATTTCGCCGCCAAAGTGCGAAATCCAATTGGTGTGAAACTTGGGCCGAAATCAACTGTCGATGATGTACTCGCGCTAATTGACCGCCTTGATCCAGAACGTGAACCGGGGCGCCTTACATTTATTACTCGTATGGGTGCCGGCAAGATTCGAGAGGCGCTTCCAGCGTTGGTAGATGGAGTAACCAAATCAGGGGCGCAAGTTCTCTGGGTTTGTGATCCGATGCACGGAAATACATTCGAAGCAGCAACTGGCTATAAAACTCGTCGCTTTGATGATGTCATGGATGAAGTTAAGGGATTTTTTGAAGTCCATAAAAGCCTTGGGACTCATCCAGGCGGAATTCATATCGAGCTAACTGGCGATGATGTTACAGAGTGTCTCGGTGGAGGCGAACAGATCTCAGAAGCGGATTTAGCAACTCGCTACGAGAGCGCCTGCGATCCAAGGTTGAATCACTCGCAATCACTCGAGTTGGCATTTTTAGTTGCTGAAATGTTGCGCGACCGCTAATTTTGCGGACGTGCCACTTCAGATTTCCCAATTTAAGTCCCCGATCGGCGTTCTGCATTTAATAGCTGATGATCAAATTCTGTTGGGTCTAAATCTCTCCAATGCCAAGGCGTTAAAAGATGCGCTTGATCGCAGTGACTACGAACGAGGCTTTAAAGAAGTTTCAAAAATTCCAGTTATTACAGATTTGCTTAATGATTATTTTAATGGTGAAGTTAAATCGATAAATGCAATTAGTGTTCGCCAACCAGGTGCTGGTTTTTCACAAGCATCATGGAAAGCGATGCGCAAAGTTGTCGCTGGAAAAACGCTTTCTTACTCTGAATTAGCAGATCGCGCAGGAAGCCCTGGTGCAGTGCGGGCTGCTGGAACTGCGTGCGCAAAAAATGCGATTGCAATTGTTATTCCATGTCATCGGATAGTTAAGACCGGCGGCGCACTTGGAAACTATGCCTATGGATTAAGTAAGAAAGAGTGGTTATTGCGCCACGAGGGCGCGCTCTAATATTTCAATGGCTTGCGCACATTGTGCATCGTCAAAATCTAGATGAGTAACTAAGCGCGCATAGTTAGGTCCAAGAGCGCTAATCCAGAGACCCGCTTCTTTGCATCGCGCTGCTAAATCAGCAGCAGAGAAATCAAGGGTGGTTAGATCTAAGCCAACAATATTTGTTGCAACGAGTGAAGGATCAATCAGCGCCGGATTTAATTTAGCAATTGCTGTTGCAAGCTCTTTTGCTCGCCGATGATCTTCTGCCAAGCGTTGAAGATTGTTATCGAGAGCGTAATGCGCCGCTCCTGCAAGTAAACCAACTTGGCGCATTCCTGCTCCGTAGCGCTTACGCCAGACCCGTGCTTTTGAAACTCGTTCTTTGGTACTGAGCATTATTGAGCCAATCGGTGCACCTAAGCCTTTAGAGAGACAGACACTTATGGTGTCAAAATATTTTCCATATTCATTTAACGAGACACCACTTGCAATATGGGCATTCCAAATTCGCGCACCATCTAGATGTAGCGCAACGCCCATTTCATCTGCGCCTTTGCGAAGTACTTTAATTTCCTCAATGGGTTGCACAGTTCCGCCCCCAAAGTTATGAGTATTTTCAACGGCAATTGCGGTAGTCGAAACTAAATATGGACCAGAGTTGGGACGCGCTAGATCGAGAGCATCTTGGGCAACAAGAAGCCCGTTTTGTGCCGGCCAAGTGCGCGTAGTTATTCCGCTAAAAACAGCTGCAGCACCTAATTCGGCGCGAACAATATGTGAATTCGATTCGGCCAGCAGTTCTTCGCCAGGGGCAACCAACATACGAATCGCCAATTGGTTGGCAAGTGATCCGGTTGGAGCGAAAACTCCTGCTTCTTTTCCGAAGAGTTCTGCAACTCGTTCTTCGAGTGAGTTAACTGTTGGGTCATCGCTATAGACATCATCACCAACAGGAGCGTTTGCAATTGCTTCACGCATTGCTGCCGATGGCTTGGTAACAGTATCGGAGCGAAGATCAATCGGGAAAGTCATAGCGCAAGCATCTCACGCTTCTTTTATGACTATCAAATACATAGCAGTTACAACCATGGCTCCACCAAGCGCTATTTGAAGTGAAAGTGATTCACCACCAAAGAGAACTGCGAAGAGAGCGGCGAAAACAACCTCCATCGTCAATATAACTGCCACCTTTGTTGAACTCATATGCGCTTGCGACCAAGTTTGAACAATAAAAGCTACGGCAGTTGCAATAACTGCGGTAAATATAACTACGCCCCAGACGCCAGCATCGGTTGGTTTTTCATAACCTTGAATCAACGAAATTGAGCCGGTAATTAATCCGCAAATCGATAGCTGCACAATGGTGAGCGCATAAGCATCGAGACCAAAACTCCACTTACTTAGCGCAACGATATGAGCGGCGAACGCTACGGCGCTGACAAGGACTAACGCTTCACCTACACCGATAGACCATCCACGAAGTGATAGAAGTGCCAATCCGAGAGTAGCAAGTACGACACATCCCCATGTAAAGCGCGTAATTCGATCCTTCAAAATAAGGGCGGCGATCAATGGTGTTAAAACTACGTATAAGCCAGTAACGAACCCAGTAATCGCAGCCCCTGTGCGCGCAAGCCCAAGAGTTTGAAATATGTAGCCAGTTCCGAGAAAGAGACCAGCTAGGGAACCTTTTAAAAGTAGATCTTTATTTAACGCTTTTAATACTTGAGGCCGTATTGCAACCATCACTAGTACGGCGATGATGAAACGTGTCGCTAGAAAACTATTAACTGCTTGGCGTTCAATTGCTGGTTTCATGATTACAAATGAAACACCCCATGCTGCCGAAACTGCGAGCAGCGCCCAAGGGGCGAGTCTTAATTGGAGCTTATGACGCTCGCTCATCCACGAATGCCCTTGAGAAGAGCCACTTCTCTGCCGTGCTCAGGCTCCATGCCAGGAGTCTCCAAAATAAGTGGAGCGTTCTGCACCGCTGGATGTTTTAATAATTCTTTAAATGGATCAACACCTATAAAACCTTCGCCAATATTTTGATGGCGATCTTTTAGCGCCCCACAAACGTCCATGGAATCGTTGGCGTGAATCAATTGAATTCTTTCAGCCCCAGCAACTTCAACCAATAGATCAAGTGTTTCTTTCATGCCACCCTTTTTAGCAATGTCATGACCGGCGGCAAAGACATGGCAAGTATCTAAGCAGATTCCAACTTTTGGATGGTATTCCAAAGCCTTTAGATAATTCTCTAAATCTTCTAACCGCTTAACAAGTGACTGTCCTTGACCAGCAGTAGGTTCAAGTAAAAGCATGGGTGCATCATCACTGAGCGCGGAAAGAATTGGCATCATTCCCTTATTGATTTGCTTCCATGCTTTAGCAATGAAGTCCTCCTTAACTGCCGAACCCGTGTGAACTACTACTCCGAGTGCGCCTATTTCCTTACCGCGCTTTAGCGAGTATTCCGTTGATGCGAGTGAGTTTAAATAAGTTGCTTCTGTCGGTGAACCTAAATTAATTAAGAAAGGGGCATGAACATAAGTTTCGATATCGAGTGCTGAAGCTTTCTCTCGGAATAGCGAATCAGCCTCATGATTTGTTTCGGGCATCGCCCAACCGCGTGGATTCGAAGTAAATACTTGGATTGCTTCTGCCCCAATTGTTTCGGCATAAGCAATGGCTCGCTTGGCCATTCCTCCGGAAGTTGGAGTGTGGGCGCCAATGCGCGGAGATGTTTTAAGCATTGACTTACCCTACTGTGATCGTCACAGTGCTGCCACGTTTTAGCTTAGTGCCGACCCGAGGTGCGATGTTTGTGACGGTCTTAACATTCTTGGTCCCAATTTTCTTCACCACTACCTTCAGCCCGAGGTCGGCAAGAGTAGAGCGAGCTTTGCTTTCAGTAAAAGTAAAAATATTTGGAATAAAAACAAATTCAGAACCTTTAGAAATATTTAAAAGGATCTTAGTTCCCTTTGGTAGCGGATTTCCACCTGCAGGTAATTGACTTATAACAGCCCCCGCAACAACGGTTTCACTAAATTGGGCAATATTTTCAACATCAAAACCAGCTTCTGTTAATTCATTCAGCGCTTGATCTGAAGATTTTCCAACGTAGGAAGTAACCGCAATTGATTCAACTCCCTTGCTTATTACAAGATCAACAATTGCACCACGTTTAACTTTTTGACCCTGCCCTGGCGATGATGAGATAACAAAGCCCTTAGGTGTTATCGAATTGAACACTTCTTTGAGCTCTCCAATTTTAATTGGAGATTTGGCAAGAAGATTTACTGCCGCGTCAGGAGTCAGCCCAGTTAAAGCTGGAATTATGTATCGTTCAGGACCTTTAGAAAAAATTGCTTTGACTTGCCCACCAGCGTCAACTTTTCCGCCACCAACAGGATCTGATTGGATAACGCGATCTTCTGACACATCTTCATCAAAGCGCTTCTCTGTAATTATGAGAGTCAATCCCAAAGGAGCAAGCAGATCAATGGCTTCCTGCTGCGTTGCTCCGACGATTGATGGAACAACGACTTTTGACCCTGGGCCAATTAATACATACCAACCAAATATTCCAAGCAATACCGCTAATCCGGCAGCAATAAATCTATTTCGGCGTACACGTTTACTAATTTTCTTACGCTTGCGAAGTTGTGCTGTATTTTCTTTCTTCACCTTGCTTACTTCAACCGTCTCCTCCTTTTCAGCGCGAAGTCGATCCCTGCGCTTTGGTTTCTTTGGTTGAGGTCGCATCGGTGCGATTGGGATATCAAGTTCAAGACTCATCTGTTTTTGACCTGGATCAAGTTTTTGGGAGATCCCTAAAAGTGCTGTATGAAATTCGCCCGCATCGCGGGGACGTGAATCTGGATCAGGGCTAGTTGCCTGTTGTATTAATTGATCTAATTGAGGGGGAATATTATTTTTTAAGCTACTCATTAATGGAACTCGGTCATTTACATGCTTGTAAGCGATTTGAATTGGTTCATCTCCGACAAATGGCTTTTCTCCAGTGAAAATTTCAAAGGCTGTTATTCCAGCCGAGTAAACATCACTTCTGGAATCGGCGATTCCACGTTGGACTTGTTCGGGAGATAAATATGAAACGCTTCCTAGGATCATGCTTGATTCAACCGTCATCGAACTTCCCAAGAGTGGACCTTTAGCTAAACCGAAATCAACGATCTTAATTCGGCCTTCTGTTGAGATTAAAATATTTTCAGGTTTCACATCGCGATGAACAATTCCAACCTTATGAGCTGCTGCTAAAGCACTAAGTACTGGGAGCAAAAACTTTATGCCAACATCGACCGAGAGCGCACCTTGCTCGTTTAGATAATCTCGGAGCGTGTGACCTTGGACGAGTTCCATAACAATGAATACCGCAGGAATCCCATTTTGATTCCATCCTTGATCTTGTACTGAAACAATATTGGGATGTGAAAGCGCCGCTGCCGCTTTGGCTTCACGGATGAAACGTTCTACAAATTGTTCATCTTGCGCCAGATGGGCGTGCATAATTTTTACTGCAACTTTGCGATCTAAGCGTGTATCAAGGGCCTCATAAATTGTGGCCATTCCACCTGCTGCCATTTGGCGGATGAGTTGATATCGCCCATCGATAAATTCGCCAGTTAAGTCAGACACAACACGAATTTTATGTAGTTAGTATGAAATCTGCCTTTTCACGCGGAGAGTGTTGTCGGAAAAATTGCTGCTGTGTGCTGAGCCACTTTTTCATTTCAGGAGCAACTCCTTCCCCATCTCTAGCAATCACTCGCGAAAGTCCAATCTCTGGATCGATTTCGAGCCAAATCAGTGCAGATATTTCATCTTGGATTTGATGGGGCGCGGAACCTACGCCCTCAAGGACCAAAATATTGGCAACTGGGATAACTTCTATTTCCTCAAATTCGTTGGATAGCCAATTATATTTTCTGATTTGGGCAGGGGATTGTTGTCTATGAGAATCAATTAAATATTTGAGTATTTTGGATAGATCCTCAGTGAGTGCGTTCTGCCAGCCGTCATATAGATCATCCATATGAATCACGTTTACATTTTGACTAAGTGAAAGCGCTAAGAAGATTTCGTGTGCCAGAGTCGTTTTTCCAGCCCCTGCCGGTCCATCTATGGCAATAACTGGATATTGCTGCTTGCTACAGAGATCTAACAGCGCTGCGATGAGCTGCATACCATTTGCTCCAACCTATAGCAGCGAGAATTGTAAAGACAACGTAGAGAAGAGAAGTGAATAGTAAATTTTGAGTGGCGTAAAGTGCAACATATCCAAGATCAACTATTAGCCAAAGTACCCAACTTTCATACTTTTCATAGACCATTAAAATTTGTGCTGCAAGTGAGCCAAAGAATAGAACTGCATCCGCATTACCGGACGGGTCAAGCGGTCGATCTGAATTTCAGATCCTCTCAGCCCTTTTACCGGCTCCCGCAAGTATTAATTTAGCGTATGCGCGCAGAAATAGCGCTGATGTAGGCCAACCCGGCAACGCGCGCGCGACGTGCAGTTGAAGTTTTGGCACGTTTATTAAAAATGTCATATCCAATTTTTTCTACTTCATCAACGATTCCGCAGTAAAGCTGACTTGCGGCTTTGATGCAGGGTTGGCTGGTTTTATCCAAAAGAGCAATCCCAGGAGCCGCAGACTTTTGCAACTGACGCACACGTGCGATCTGAAATTTTAGTGCGCTGATTATCTCTGGAGTAAGAACTCGCGCCTCGAGCATTTGACGAGTGACTCCATGTTCAGCTAATTCTTGAAGCGGTAAATAAACTCTGCCACGATCTAAATCTTCTGCGACATCGCGAATAAAATTGGCGAGTTGAAATGCAACCCCCAGGTCCTTGGCGGCGTTAAGTGAATTTACGGTGTCTCCACCAAGTATTGGGACCATTTCTAAACCAATGACGGCGGCAGATCCGTAGACATACTCGTAAAGATCTTCATATGTCTGGTACTCAGTAATTGTTAAATCCATCTCCATGGAGTGCAAAAAATCGATGAAATGTTGTTGTGGAATATCAAATCGCTTTACAGTATCGATAAGTGCACGACCAACCACATCAGAACTCTGACCAGTCTTAAGTCCAAGTAGAACTTCTGAACTCCATTTGTGAAGAACTTCTGCCTTCTCTTTTGGTGAGAGAGTTGAGGCCAGATCATCCACGATTTCATCGGCATAGCGAGCAAAGCCGTAAAGCGCATGTACAAAAGGTCTTTTGGCAGCGGGCAGTAAAAGCGTAGCTAGATAATAAGTTTTACCGTGCAGTGAATTTAGCCGTTTGCACTCTTGATAGGAAGCGCGCAGCTCTGGATCTAAAATCCCAGCAGCATTTAATTCATTCAATTACTTAACCGGACCTACGATTCGCTCTGCTGCCAGACGACCAGAAATTAAAACCATAGGAACTCCAACGCCGGGCTGTGTTCCAGATCCGGCAAATACTACGTTTTCAAAACCTGCCGCCATATTGCGCGGGCGAAATGGCCCAGTTTGAAAGAAGGTGTGTGCGCTAGCGAAAGGCGCTCCAGCTTCCATTCCCTGTGTTTGCCAATCAAGTGGCGTTGTCATTTTTTCAGTTTCAATTGAATTACCAAAATCGGTATATCCACGATCTTCCAAAGTCTTAATCATGTGATCTCGGTAAGGCCCGGCTTCGGTTTTCCAATCTATCTTGGCAGTTAGATTCGGTGTTGGATAGAGAATGTAGTAACTCTGCTTGCCGGCTGGCGCAAGTGAGGCATCATCATGGGTAGGAACTGTGACCAAGATTGAAGGGTCTGACATTAGTTGCTTCTTTTTAATTAACTCCTCGAAAACACCATCCCAAGATTTTCCGAAGTGAATATTGTGATGGGCAATGTGATCGTATTTCTTCGAGCTTCCAACCAAGAGCGTGGCGCAAGAAGGAGAGTATTTAAGACGCTTTACTGAAAGTGGAGTCTTGCCGAGCAATTCACGCCAAGCAACTGGAAGATCAGGATTCATTACAACTACATCACAAGGAACTCTTTCACCTGAATCAGTAATTACCGCTTTAGCGCGCCCATTCTCAATTTCCAAGCGAGTAACTGTCGAATTATATTTAAATACGACTCCGTGTTTTTCGGCAGCAGCAGCAAGCGCGCGCGGTACTGCATGCATTCCACCCTTTGGAAAGAAGACACCATTAACAGAATCCATATAAGCAATTACCGCGTAAATTGCTAACGCCTGCTGAGGGCTTACTCCGGCATACATGGCTTGGAATGAGTAAACCTTTTGTAAGCGTGGGTCTTTTAAGTATTGATTGACTTTAGGTGACAATTTTCGAAAGCCGCCTAAGGCGACCAATCGGGCTAAATTGGGAGTCAAAAGATTAAAGGGCGAATCAATATTACGATCAATAAAATCATTCATCTCATATTTATATAACTTGGTCACGAATTCAACATAACGGCGGTAGCCAAGTGCTTCCTCAGCGCTAACAGTTTTGCGAATCTCTTCTTCCATTTCTGCGGTATTGGCGTGAACATCAATTTGAGATCCATCATCATAAAAAGCACGATACAAAGGCTTCAGCGGGCTTAGTTCAAGCCAATCTTTCATATCTTCACCGACGCAGCTAAATGCATCTTGGATTAACGATGGCATAGTCAAAACTGATGGACCAGTGTCAAATGAATAGCCATCTTTTTGCAGTAAGCCGTTGCGACCACCCGGAACACTTTCGCGTTCAATGACTGTGACTTTACGACCGGCACCAGCAAGTCGCAGGGCAGCACTTAATCCGGCGAGACCCGCGCCAACAACCACTACATGATCGGTTGGACCTTTTACTCTGGCTGTCATTTAATGGCTCCTACGTGTTGCGCTGGTGGCTAGCTCAACGAGTAACTCGCGAGCCAATGGGTTAATTTGATCAGAGTTTGCTACAGATAGCGCGCTGGAAAGCAACCTATCAATGAGATTTTCCACATCTTTTAGCGCTCCTGTATTCGTAATGAGAGTACGTACCGATTCAATATCGCTAGTGGTCAGGTCGTTTCGTCCGAGCGCTTCAGAAATTTGAGTAGCGGTGTTCTTATCGGCTCGCTCAAAGGTCATTGCCATAAGAACTGTCCGTTTACCTTCTCGAATGTCATCTCCCGCTGGTTTACCAGTAACTTGCGGGTCTCCAAAAACGCCAAGGATGTCATCGCGAAGTTGGAATGCTTCACCAAGCGGTAACCCATACTGGCTCAAATTATTTGTGATGGGATCTCTAATGGCCCTGTCACTTATTGCCAATGACGCCCCCAAATGTAGAGGCCGTTCAATTGTGTATTTTCCAGATTTGTAACGAGCGATTCGCAATGACCGCTCAACGCTCGGAGATTTTTCGCCCGCTTCGCGCACATCTAAATATTGTCCAGCCATTAATTCAATGCGCATTTCATCGTGTATCGAAAGCGCGGAAAGTAGCGCTTCATTTTTAACGCCAGATGTGTGAAGCAAATGATCGGACCAGACCAGCGCTAAGTCTCCAAGTAACACTGCAGCCGCTTCACCAAATTGATCAGATAAACCATTCATCGCTTCTGATTGATGAATATTTTCAAAGTGACGATGAATTGCTGGCTTACCGCGGCGGGTATCTGATCGGTCCATCAAATCATCATGAATCAATGCGCACGCTTGGAGTAATTCCAAACTTGTGAATGCTCTAATATCTTCAGGCGTTGGAGTTTTACCAGTTGCTGCATAACCCGCGTAAGCAAAGAGCGGCCGTAGCCGTTTGCCACCTTCTAGCAAGAAAGATTCAAGAGCGTCACAAACAGGCAGTAACTCTGAACCGATAGTGCTCAAATATTTGCGTTGCTCTGCCAAATATGTGGAGAGTTCACTTTGAACCGATTCGCGAACCGCTAAAAGCGTGCCTCGTGCTTCATTAACCACGGCGCAACGGTACCCTGACCGCGTGCAAATGCAGATGACCAAGAATGGCGATGGAGTTACTTACTCCTTTGAATTCTTTCCGCCTAAGGACCCCGAAGGGGAGGCGCGTCTTTGGGCGGCCATGAGCGGCCTGGAAACTATCGCTCCTGATTTCATCTCAGTGACCTATGGCGCGGGTGGTTCTACTCGCGATCGAACAATTCGCATCGCATCTGAAATAACGCAGCGCACGAAAATTCCGACAGTTGCCCACTTAACTTGTGTCGGGTCTACTCGTGATGAATTAGTTGAAATTTTGGCTCGCTACAAAAGTGCAGGTATCCATAATATTTTAGCCTTACGTGGCGATCCCACAGGTGGACCACGTGGCCCATGGAACCCAACTCCCGCTGGCTTAAATCATGCTGATGAACTCGTGGCGCTAGTAAAAGAAGTTGGTGGCTTTTCAATCGGCGTTGCAGCCTTTCCAGATGGTCATCCGGCATCAAACAATGGTTTAGATGAAGATATTAAAATTTTAATTGGGAAAGAACGCGCGGGTGCAACTTTTGCAACTACTCAGTTCTTCTTTGATGCCGATAAATGGAAAGCTCTGGTTGAGCGATTGGCAGCGCAAGGATCACAACTTCCTATCATTGCTGGAATCTTGCCGGTTACAAATGTCAGTCAATTAAATCGAATGGCTGAATTAAGTGGAACTTCAATCCCAGCAGATATTGCCAACGCATTTGAATCGGTGAAAGATAATCCAGATGATGTGCGAAAACTTGGTATAGAGATTGCGATCAATCTTTGCGAAGAGCTACTCGCATCAGGGGTACCGGGTATTCACTTTTACACCATGAATTCATCTGGTGCGACAAGAGAAATTTTCGAAGCGATCAGAGATAAGAAACGTGGATGAATAGAGAAGAGTTTTATTCGGAATGGAGTTCGCTTCATGCAAGCGCCGAAATCAAAGGAATTGTAAAAGCTTGGCTAAATATCTCTTTCGTTGCCGCAAGAATCTCTACTGCACTCAGATTGACTCCAAACCTCTTAACTTTATTGGGAGTAATTTTTGCTCTCGCGATGGTAATTAATCCGCTCTCGCTCTGGAATATCCCACTTTTGGTCTTATCTTTATTTGCTGATGGTATTGATGGAAGTGTTGCGATCTATCAGAAGCGAAGTAGTCGCTTTGGAGCGATTCTCGATTCAGTCGCTGATCGCATTAGTGAAGCGCTCTGGTTTTATGTGGCCTATCAAATTGGAGCACCAGCGTGGGTATTGCTAGTTACCTATGTGCTTGCTTCTACTCAAGAATATGCGCGCGCGCGCTTGGGCGGACTTGGAATTACTAATGTAGGTGTCGTGACACCAGCAGAAAGACCAGTTAGAGCAAGTTTTATATTTTTTGCACTTGTTGCTTATGCTGTTGATTTGAATCTAGTAATCATTTCCATGAGCGCACTTGCAGTGCTGCAACTTTGGAGTTTTTTCTTAGTTGTGCGATTTGCCCGTAATAGCCTGCGCGACAATTTCAGCGCTTAAACCCACTAGCGGCAACCCGCCACCAGGATGTGCCGATCCACCAACGCAGTAGAGACCCTTAAGTGGTGATCGATTTTTTGCTCGCAGAAACGCAGATCGAGCGCCATTGCTAGATGTGCCATAGATAGAGCCACCCGGCGCTAGTACCGTGCGTTCTAAATCAGCAGGTGTTCGAATCTCTAATACTTCTAATCGATCACGAATTGATACTCCTTGTGCCTCTATGGAATCAATAATTTTCATCGCATAAGCGCGGTTATGATCTGAATCGTTCCAATTAAATCCTTCATTACTATTTTCAGCATGTGGGGGAGCATTAACTAGAACAAACCAAGCTTCGTGACCAGCATGCTTAACCATTGATTCATCGCGTGGAGCACAGATATAAATAGTTGGATCTTGCACAGGAATCTTTCGGTTGAAAATATCTTCAAACTCTTGATCGTAATCTTTCGGAAAGAATATATTGTGGTGAGACAACCCAGAATCAACGCTGCTGGGCTTAAGTCCTAGAAGTAAAGAGAATCCAGCTAGTGATGGCTCCGCCTTTTTTAGATTAAGACGTACACGTTTTAACTTTCTGACTTTTCCAGAAATTAGTTTTGTATAGACCATTTTGGCATCAGCGTTGGCAACCACAATTTCGTGGTCAAGTTCGCGGCCGTCAGATAGTTTGATTCCACTAATTTTCTTACTATCGTGCGCTATTGAAGAGACTTGAGTATTAAATTCAAAAAGCACGCCTCTATCAAGGCAGCGCTGGTAAACAGCATCAGCAAGTTTTCCGACTCCACCCTTAATGTGCCAAGCACCGAATGCTTCTTCGACAAAAGCGATCGATGCTAGAACGGCTGGAGCAACTCGGGGATCCGAACCGCTGTAAGTGGCATACCGATCAAGAATGTTTCGTAGACGTGGGTCAGTAATTTTTAAACCACGCAGCGTTTTCCATGGGGCGATAATCTTTAAGTCTCGCAGAAGTGTTGGCCGTTTTAGAAGTGATGCGACAGAACGTAATTCAGATTCGATAAATGGTTCTCGCGAAACATCCCACATAGCCTCAGCGGCCTGCATTACTTGTTCCCATTCATTTGCGGCGTTCTTTCCCAAAGATGATTCAATGGCGGAAAGTGTTTTCTTTCTAGATAAATTTGCGAACTTTACTTCGCTACCATCGGCAAATCGATAGTCAAAGGAAGGTTCGACTGCCTGAACTTCTAGAACTCTTCCCATAACTTCACCAGTTCGCTGAAAGAAATCACGGTAGACGGCCGGAATAGTTAGGAGAGATGGACCAGTATCAAAGGCGTAATTACCAATCCATTCAGTGCGACATTTTCCGCCGTGACGATCAGAGGCTTCATAGACTGTGACTTCATACCCAGATCGTGCTAGTCGAGCGGCGGTGCACATGCCTCCCATTCCCGCACCAATTACAGCAACACTTTTGTGCGGTGACTTTGTCGAACTCACAAGGTGCGACCTTTCCACTGAACCTTGCCACGTGATTGCCAACTATAAATAATTAGATAAATAAGAATTATGGAAGATATTGGATGAAGAATTGAATCTAATTTTCGGCCATGTGATCGTGAAGCACTCAGAATGCGGGTGATCACCATAAATTCATAGGCAATGAAGCCAATCGGATTGCCACTTAACCAGATTATTATTGGGGCGATGCCGGTTACGAAGATAAATGAGGCCACTAAAAAACTTCCCTCTTTTGTACCAAAAGCCTTCCAGAGTGATTTACCGTACCCAGCTTTAATTTCAGCAAAGTTTTTATACATTCGAGTTTGCGCAATGGTTGACCCATCGGCAACTCCACCACGAGCACCTGCAGAGATTAATGATTTAGCAAGTTTCATATCTTCCAAAACTTCATTCTTAACGGAGGCAAAACCATTGATTTTATCTAGCGCACTTCGTCGAACTAGAAAAAATTGTCCGTTAGCAACGGCCAGCGAGGTACGAGAAGATTTTTCAGCAATTCGAAGTGGAACCGTGGTCATCCAGGACCATTGCAGTAACGGTTGAATTAACCTTTCAGAAAAGGTTTTTGCTATCTGACGCGGATATGGAGAAATAAAATCTCGGTCTCCAAGCATTCCAATAGCTTGTGCAATTGCCGTATAAGTAAGGCGTACGTCAGCATCGAGGGTGACAATAATTTCGGCGCTAGCCTTTTTAAACCCCTGTTGTAGCGCCCAAGGTTTTCCCATCCAACCTATTGGAGGCTCGGGGGCGTTAATAACAGTAATTGCGGCACCTTCATCTTGGGCTTTGCGCAGTAATTCTGAAGTTTCATCTGTTGAGGAGTCATTGATAAAGATAATTTCCAGATCAGCAAGAAACTCTTGTGCCTGCAATGAACTCACTAATTCGGCGATATTCTCGGCTTCATTGCGTACTGGAATTAATATAGATATTTTCTCAGTGCGTTCTATCGCGCTAGTTGGGCGCCTAATAGTGAAGAAGTTTGCAACTGCAACCCAAAGTAAAATGATGGTTAAAAATAAAACTAACGTAGTTAACACAATATATTACGGGCGGCCGAGCCAACGCGAAAAGAAGTAGGGCGCCAGAAATATTCCAAATGCAAATCCACCTAAAAGCGCTACTCCGGGACGATCGAAGAAGAATAAGTTCGATACAACTCCACCAAACCAAGTCCAGGCCAAGAATATGTCGACAGCTGAAAAACTTGCACTTTGCTTACGACGATCACGTGGGAGAAATACATGTAGCAAGGCAATTAGCGCCATACCGGATAAGAGCCAACCAAAAGCGTTTGAAAGAGGAACTTCTGGAGTAAACGGAACGTGCGCACCCGTCACCACCCATGTCCAACGTCCAGCACTAACCATCTGTGGATCTAAAAATAAGTCATAAGCCATTAGTCCAAAGCCACCATAAAGAAATACCCAAGCGCCAGCGGTACGACGTGCTGCACAAAGAACTGGATGAGCAATCATCGCCCAAGCGAAGGGCACAACAAGTGGAACGCTTAGTAGTTGAGCACCGAGTGATGAGTCATAACTGTATGTACCAAATGGCCAGCCACTTTTAACGCCAATTAACTCAATGAAAAATCCAAAGGTTAATGAAACAGCCAAATAAGTAAAGAGATATCTGGCACCAAAAGAAAGTAAGGCATGTAAGGCCATGGCAAAAGCACCGCAATAAACTGTCACGATCGTAACTACCCGAAGTGCTTCACCGTCGAGAAGGGGATAGGAAATTTGTAGAAGGATAAAAGCAACGAGAACGAGATAAAGAAAAAATCTAGAGCGATCTGAAATTCCCCTGCGCCTGCTGCGGCGAGGAGAGTAGTGACGGATCGACATGGGGTAAGTCTGCCCTACATAGGTATCTACTTAATAATTGAACCGCGAATATCACGAACCGCGAAGCGGGCAAAGAGTTCTTCGGAGTACCAGTCAAAGCGTTTAGTTGCTTCGATAGCACTTTGATGAGCGGCGCCCTTATATGCAAAGTTACGTAAATCTGCACCAGAGCGCCAGTGGGAAAATGTGCCTTGCAATCCAATGGGTGCCTCGCCGATTCCGATGGTTGAAATGAGTCCCTCTGATGAATGCAAACTTAGCGTTACAGGTGGAACTGCCCTCCAAAATCTAAAATTCTGGAACCATTTAATCCGAGCCCTAGTGATTGCAACAATTTCACCATCAGTCTGTGTTTTGATGTAATCGAATGGATTTTGCTTAGCCCAGAGACCGTGTGATGAAACGGGATCTAAAACCATTCGTAACTCTTCAACGCTATGGGATCTCCAGCGCCCAATAATTTTTGAGTTATCTAAATTTTCTAACTGTGATTCTTCCAAAACCACAATTGCGCCCCATCGGCAGGAGTTAGCATCTAATGGAGTAAAAGTTTCACCAGTTCCAGTTCCCAGCATCTTGGCAAATTTCACACCTTTAAAACGCCTTAGCGCACCACGATCAAGAGCCATTCGCACCAGCGCAAATGTGAGGTCACTTCTTTTTATTTTCCAGAAATAAACAACTGTCACTGATTCATTCTGCATTAACGGACGCCTGCAACAGAGAAAAGTTCGGCAGCAACTTTTGCTGGTTGATCCCACATTGGAGCATGGCCAGAGTTTTCAAATGTAATCCAATTTGCGTGAGCAGGTGCCATTAACTTTTCTTGGCAGTTGGCGGCTGGAAGCGTGTTATCGGAATCGCCGAAAACAATTGAGATTGGAATTGATGGATCAATCTTTGAGTCAAATCTTTTATTTAACATTCCATCCCAAGCTGGAAAATATCCAACTGATCTTGACATGGCAATAGTGGCATCGAGACAGAGCTCGTAAGTGAATTGGCGCCATTGCGGGCTCACATTGCTAAAACTAAACTCTCGAGACTTTTCATACTTTAAAAGAGAGGGAGCCAGAGGAGATGAACTCTTGGCCAACAACCGTAAAAATGTTGCACCTGGATAGCGCTTAACGAAAGTTGTCATCCACATTCCAGCAGGCGCTAAAGCCAGAACGCTCTTGACGTTGCCACCGTAATTGGCAGCAATCTCTAGCGCCACCCAACCACCCCATGAATTTCCAATTAAATGAAATTCGCTTATATCAAATTCACGCTTAATTTCTGAGAACACTAAGTCAGCGATTGATTTTGGATCCATTGCTTGGTTTTTCTTAATTGGTGATAACCCATGTCCGGGTAGATCAACTGTAATTATGTTAAAGCTTTCGGATAAAAAAGGAAGCAAGGGCTTCCACGCGGTTGCAGCTGAACCCATGCCATGAATCAAAACAACAAAGGGCGCACCATCTTTCGCGGGTTGGGACATCTTCAGTGAAAGTTTCATCTTGAGACAGATATTACAGGGATTACATTATGGTTTCCTTGTGGCGATCAGAAAACTAGCGGCTGAAACCTTAGGCACCGCCTTGTTACTCATCAGCGTCGTAGGTTCAGGTCAGATGGCCACCAATCTGACTGAAGATGTCGCCTTGCAACTTTTGATCAATTCGGTTGTCACCAGCCTTACTTTGTTTGTAATCATCACGCTTTTGGCTGGAATCAGTGGCGCTCAATTTAATCCAGTAGTGACTTTGATTGCGCTCTATCAAAAGTCAATCACAGTGACGAACGCTATTGCCTACATAATTTGCCAAGTAGTTGGTGCGCTAATTGGTGTATTTCTGGCAAATGCTATGTTTGAAAATCCAATTATTTATATGTCTCAGAAGGATCGCACTGGATTTCACCTTCTTCTAAGTGAAGCAATCGCCACCGCTGGATTGGTATTTGTAATTTTTACTGCAATTGCACGTAAGCAGACTCAATTAATTCCGGTTCTAGTAAGCGCATGGATAGGTGGCGCTTACTTTTTCACTTCCTCTACGAGTTTTGCCAATCCCGCAGTTACTTTCGCTCGATCATTTACCGATACCTTTTCTGGAATTTCAATCGCCTCAGCACCTGCTTTTATTGGCGCTCAAGTTATCGGTGCGCTAATCGGCTTTATTTTAGTTTTATTAATTTCCGTAGACCCTGCTAATAGAAATGAAAAATCAAATGGCTGAAGTAAGTGTTCTCTTTGTTTGTGTCCATAACGCGGGTCGTTCACAAATGGCGGCCGGTTTTATGCGGGAACTAGGTAAAGATAGAGTTGAAGTGCTCTCTGCTGGATCTGCACCAAAAGATTCAATTAACCCAGTGGCGGTGGCAGCGATGGCTGAACTCGGCATTGATATTGCGAATCAATCTCCTAAAGTTTTAACAGTTGATGCAGTTCAATCTTCTGATGCGGTAATTACGATGGGCTGCGGGGATGTTTGCCCAATTTTTCCGGGAAAGCGTTACGAAGACTGGGTTTTAGATGATCCAGCCGGTCAGGGAATTGAAAGCGTACGAGCCATTCGGGATGAGATTAAATTACGCGTTGAGAAATTATTGGCTGAAATACTGCCCTAATCTCCAACCACCATTGGCTGTGCTCCGGTACAGTGAATTAATTCAGTGAAAGAAGTTGGGTACACAGCATGCGGGTGTCCGGCGGCTGCCCAAACTTCTAGGTAGTCATTAAGTGCGATATCAATAATTATTTGTGCGGCACTTACCCATCCAATCGGTGCGACGCCTCCGATAGAAAATCCAGATTTCTCTTTTACATAATCTGCATCAACCCGACCCAGCTTGGCTATTCCTAAGTGCTTAGCCACTAAATCTGTATCAACTCTATGGCGCCCACTGGTAATAATTAAAAGTGGTGAGCCATCCAGAAGTTTGAAGATCAGTGATGAAGCGATTTGACCAACTTCTATTCCAAGTCCAGCCGCAGCTTCTGTTGCAGTTCTTGCGCTATCTGATAACACTTTTATTTGAGCGCCAATTGAATGTTCAAGTAACGCTGATTGAACCCGCTTTACCGCCGCTTTTTCCAGAATGCCGTTCATGCCTAAAGGGTACTGGCAGGAGTTGATGCGCTAGCGTTCACCTCATGTCTAGTGACGCTTTAGAAAGAAAAGTAAAAGGAAATCTCGCCCGAAATTCACTTTGGATAAGTTTTCTTCTAATGGGCTTTGTTGCCATGGGTTGGGTTCCACGTATTCCTGAAATTAAGGATGCGATCGGACTTTCAAATGGTGCATTTGGTTTTATATTACTGGGCAGCACATTCGGATCAATTACTGGCGCTCAACTTGCCGGTCGATTTATGCACACTTTCGGCTCACAACGAGTGGTTTTTGTCGGAGTTTTTGTTATGCCATCGGGACTTGCAGGAATTGGTTTAGCTGGCAATGCACTCGTGCTCTTTATTTCATTATTTACTTTGGGTTTGGGATATTCGCTAATTGATATGTGTTATAACTTCCAAGCAACTGTAATTGAAAAGTTCTTAGAGCGTCGATATATGTCCTCTTTTCACGCTATGTGGAGTGTCGGCGCGTTCCTTACGACAGTTGGTGGGGGCTTAATTTCACGCCACGTTTCCCCAACCGTCAATTTATTAGGGATTGCATTTATTGCCTTGATCGCATTTTTGGTTGCAACAAAGTTTTTACTTCCGCCATATTTAGATGGACATAAAGGCGAAGAAGAACACGAAGCGAAAATTCCACTCTTTGGAAAATCTGTCGCACCTCTCTGGTTCTTAGGAATAGGACTATTAGCAAGTTTGGTTGGTGAAGGTGCGGCAAGCGATTGGGCCGCTATTTTATTGCGCGATGAAATGGGATACGGAAAAGGCGTCTATGCCTCTGCATTTGCAAGTTTTGCTTTAGCAATGATTATTAGTCGCTTCCTTGGCGATCGCGCCTTGGATCATTTTGGGCCAGCAAAATTGGTCGCACTAGGTGGATACCTTGGTGGCGCTATTTGGGGAATATCTATGGCAATCTCAATTCCTCTCTCTTCTTCACACCCGCTACCTGCCTTAATCATTGTAAATCTAGGCTTTGCTGCTGCTGGATTTGGAATTGGTCCAATGTTCCCAGCATTTATTTTGGCCGCTAGTAAGGTTCCGGGGATTGCACCAGCAGTATCTATTTCTCGCGTTGGTGTCATCGGTATAGCAGGCTTTTTCTTTGGGCCTACCGTAACTGGGTTAATTGCTCAATACTCCAACCTTTCGATTGGCATGATTTATCCGGTAGTAATGTTAATTCTGGCAGGATACTTATCTAAAGCAATTAAACGAGTTAAGGCTTAACTCCAAGTTTGAAATAGCGTAAAAGCGGATACAAGAACAAGTAGAACTGCAAATAACTTTCGTGTTAAATCAGAGCTTGCATTTTGTTGTTTGTAAGATGCAATCAGAGCAACGATAACTGCGCTAAATCCAATAATTATTGGAATATGCCAATCAACTTCATCCCAATGTGAATAATGTCCAATGAAAGCAGTTATTGAATTCAAACTGATTACTACCAACGAAGTACCAGTTGCAATTCGTGGGGGAGTGCCGAAAGCGTGCATTAGAACTGGTACTACAACAAACCCACCACCAATTCCGAATACTCCAGTGATTGCACCGATCCCAAGTGATATCAAGATCAGGACTGGCACAGACATGCGGCTATGTTCTTTTGGCTGAATTTTCTTAATCATAGAAATTGCGGCAAGTATTAATACAATAGAAAATCCGGTAGTTATAAATTTATCGGAGAGTTTATAAACAAGTACTGATACACCAAGGTTGGTAACTAATCCGAGTGACCAAATAACTGCGGCATCGCGATAGTAAATTTCTTTAGCACGCGCCTTCGGTAGCGCACCAGCTATCGCGGCAAATAAGACGATTGCCAGCGCGCCGGTAGTTGCTCCGATTGCTGAGAAATCAAAGAGGTAAAGCAAAATTGGTACCGAGAGCATCGCTCCGCCAGCTCCAACAAATCCCAGCACCGCACCGATTGAGCCTCCGGCGAGCAGGGCGATTGCTATCTCCATGGGGCGAGTCTCTCACCGCCTTGCCCCACGCCTTGCCCCACGCCTTGCCCCACGCCTTGCCCCACGACTTGCCCCACGACTTGCCCCACGCCTTGCCTATGTCAGGGGCTTGGGATAGTTTTCGAACACTTGTTCGAATATCCACAGGAAGGCTTTAGGGCGCTAAAAATGTCAGTCTCAAAGGTAGGTCCAGATGTAATCGCCGATGGTTCGGCAACTCCGATCGAATTTACTTATCGCGGCAAACGCTTTCGTATCCACGCAGTTCTATCGCGTTGGTGTGAAGCGGGCGGTTGGTGGAACCGGATTAGTGATGGCATATATAGACCTGATGATGGCGCTCGCGCGCTCTGGACCGTTGAGGCCGCACCAATTGGCTCACTAACTACCTTTGAATTAGAGCGAGATGAAATAACTGGCTCTTGGATAGTTAAAGCTGTATGAGTTTTATCCACTTACGTACCTCTAGCGCTTTCTCGCTGAAGTACGGAACTACCCAACCGCGCGATCTAGTGCAGCGGGCTGCCGAATTCGAATCGCCAGCTATATCTCTCACTGATCGAGATGGGCTAGCTGGCGCAATTCGCTTTGCGCGAGCTTGTCTGGAATTTGGAGTAGCGCCAATTATTGGAGTAAATCTGGCAATTGATCTTCTAGATAAAGATCTTCTAGATAAAAAACTTGCATCTACAAAACAAATTCCCCGCGTAACGATTCTGGCGCACGGTGATGGTGGATGGAGGGCTTTAGTGCGTTTAATGTCTGGTCTTTCTATGAACGCTATAGATCGCAAGCCAGTTTTAACTCTTGAACTACTTGAAAAATTTAGCCAATACTCAACTCAATTACATTTATTACACGGCCCCGAATCACCACTTAGCCAAGCGCTCACTGTGCATCGCAGCGATATTGCATATAAAATTTTTAATAAAACTCGTCTATTTTTTGCCGACCATGCTATTGATTGTGTTTCGCATTTAGTTGCCGGTAAGGGACCATTTTCCACAACCCATGCGGCGCGATCACTTATCTTTGCCCGCGATCACGATATCGATGCAGTTATTACAAATGCAGTAAGAATGCGCGGGCCAGAAGATGGTCCAGTTGCTGATATTTTAGATTGCGCTCGTCAATTAGTTCCATTGCATTTGCGCCATCTAGAAAGACGTAATGCACAGGCGTATTTAAAATCAAATGAAGAGATGGTTTCACTTGCCGCCGAAATTGCCCGAGCTGCAGGGGAGCGAACCCCGCGCGCACTTTTGCAAACAACTCGTCAATGGGCAGAACGGGCTTTATTATCTGCACAACGCGATCTGGGTTTAGGTGGAATTCATTTACCTGAGGCTCATATTGTTGGAGCTGATTCAGCAAATTCGATGCGCACACTTTTACGCACTCGATCTGAAGCAGGAATTAATTGGCGCTATAACGATTCTGCAACCATCAATAAAGCACGGGCACGTCTAGATGATGAATTAGCAACAGTTGCAACGCTCGGATATGAATCTTATTTTTTAACAGTTGCAGATATAACCGATATGGCTCGACAAAGAAATATTCGGGTGGCAGCACGTGGCAGCGGCGCAGGTTCATTAATCTGCCATTTACTTGGAATTTCTGGTGTAGATCCAATGCGGCATGGATTATTGATGGAACGTTTCTGTTCGCCACTGCGACGAGCACTCCCTGATATAGATATCGATGTTGAATCTGCGCGACGTTTAGAAATTTATGATCTGGTCTTTAAACGTTATGGTGATACTGATTGGCAGAGCCCAACTGCACTTTCGCGTTGTGCCACGGTATCTATGGTTGACACTTATCGCGCTCGAAATGCTATCCGCGACACTGGTGCCGCTCTAGGAATGGCACCGATGGAGATAGATCTAATTGCTAAATCGCTACCGCATGTTCGTGCGCGCAATATCGAAGCAACATTGGCTGCCTTGCCAGAACTGCGCTCACTTAATTTATCTGCCCCGCTAACTGCGATGGCTATTTCACTGGCGCAACGCCTTGATGGTTTACCTCGCCATTTAGCCATGCATCCATGCGCAGTTGTTTTATCTGATGGTGGTTTATTAGATCGTGCGCCAGTTCAATACAGCGCTGGTGGTTACCCAATGGTCGAATTTGATAAAGATGATGTGGAAGAAATTGGTTTACTTAAATTAGATATTTTAGGAGTGCGCATGCAATCAACTATTGCGCATGCAATCTCTGAAATAAAGAGAGTAGATAAAACTGAATTAGATATCGATGCGGTGCCTTTAGATGATGCCAAAACCTATGAGTTAATTCAATCAACTCACACTCTAGGCATTTTTCAGGTAGAGAGCCCAGGACAGCGCGAGCTAGTTGGAAAACTTATGCCTAAAACTTTTAACGATCTAGTTATCGATATTTCACTCTTTCGCCCAGGCCCAGTTAAAAGTGACATGATCCGCCCTTTTCTTAGCGCTCGTCATGGATTTACACCAGCACAAATAATGCACCCCGATCTCTATGAAATATTGGCTGAGACTGAAGGTGTTGTCGTATTTCATGAACAAGTCATTTCGATTATTGCAGTGCTTACCGGTATTTCTTTAGCAGCCGCTGATGAGAAACGACGCGCACTCGGCAGTAAAGAAGGACAACAAGAAGTCTGTGACTGGTTCTTTCCCGCTGCCACCGCTCGTGGTTATGATTTAGCGATTATTACTGAAATTTGGGAAGTCCTACGCGCTTTTGCATCTTTCGGATTCTGTAAGGCTCATGCTGCTGCATTTGCATTGCCTACATATCAATCTGCTTATTTAAAAACTCATCATCCAGCAGCATTTATCGCTGGAATATTGACGCACGATCCTGGCATGTATCCCAAACGATTAATGGCTAATGAAGCGCGTCAACTTGGCGTGGGTCTGGCACCTATTGATATTAATTTTTCAAGTAGTCAATACATGGTTGAAGTAAATAAAACAGGTGGCCATGATGTACGGATTGCACTTTCGTGCGTTGCGGGTATTAGCGATAAAGAAATCACTTCAATTATTGCGGGCCGCCCGTATCTTGATCTAGCTGATTTTTATCGTAGATCTGGAGCATCTCATCCAGTTATAGAAACACTTATTCTTACTGGCGCTTTTGATCAGGTTCATAATCTTGATAGTGGTGAAATAAATCATCGTGATCTACTTCTGCATTTAGCTGATTTAGTACGTTCCCCTGCTTCCCAAGTTGGTGGAGCACAGATGGTTTTTGGTTTCACTCCTCCCGCACTTGTGAGCAGCGGTCTACCTGCAATGGGCGCGAGCGAGAAGGTACGTAACGAAGTTGAACGCTTAGGCATGGATATAACTCATCACATGCTCGAGTTTTATGCCCCATTTCTAAACGCTATTGGCGCTGTTAAATCATCTGACCTACTTGGGCTGCGATCACAGAGCAGCGTTCTGGTAGCGGGAGTAAAGGTAGCGATGCAGACTCCACCGGTTCGCTCAGGTCGTAGAGTTATTTTTCTAACTTTAGATGATGGTTATGGCTGTAGTGATTCAACATTTTTTAGCGATGCACAAGCGGGTTTCGCCTCCACTCTCTACTCCACATCCTTATTGTTAGTTCGTGGCAAAACTCGCAGAACCGGTGAAAGGGGTATTTCAATTAACGCCCTTGGTGCATGGGACCTTCGCGCGGCTTACGAAAAATGGTCGCAATGAACGAAGATAGCGAATCCACAATTTTGCATGTTGATATGGATGCTTTTTATGCATCCGTTGCTGAACTTGATCACCCCGAACTTCGCGGTAAAGCAGTCGTAGTTGGTGCAGGTGCGCGCGGAGTAGTTCTCTCTGCAAATTATCCTGCTCGTAAATTTGGAATTCGCGCAGCAATGCCTGTCGGTAGAGCACAAAGGATGGCCCCAAATGCAATTTTCGTAGCACCGGAGCACCAACGTTATTCAGAAATTTCAGCACGAGTAATGAGTATTTTTGAAGAATTTACTCCACTCGTTGAACCAATCTCATTAGATGAGGCCTTTCTCGATGTGACAGGAGCGCGCAAACTTCTTGGTACTGGACGCGAAATTGCTACTGCAATTAGAGAGCGAGTAGAAAAGCAAGAAGGAATTACTTGTTCAGTTGGAATTGCGCCTTCAAAATTTATCGCCAAACTTGCTTCCCAGCACTGTAAACCCAATGGAATGTTAGAGATTACAACTGATCGAATTTTAACTTTTCTACACCCACTTCCAGTCAGTGCAATTTGGGGAGTTGGGCCTAAAACTGCAGAACAATTAGAGCGCCTTGGTTTGCATACCGTGTCAGATATCGCAAATACGCCACGCAGTACATTAATTCGCGCACTTGGAGATGCTGCTGGTGCTTCACTGTATGAATTAGCTTGGGGGCGCGACTATCGCGATGTAACTCCGGATGAGCCAGATAAAAGCATTAGCGCTGCTGAAACTTTTTCAAGTGATCTAGATAATCCGACCGAGATACTGCAAGAGTTTTTACGTATGTCAGAGAGAGCAACTAGTCGATTACGAGAAAAGAATTTATTTGCAAAAACAATCTCGATAAAGGTGCGCTTTGCAGATTTCACAACTATCAATCGATCTAAAACCCTGCCGCTTGCAATCGACAGCACGCATGAAGTGTATGAAGTAGTAAAAGCGCTCTACCTTGCTCTTAAAATAGAGAGAGCCCGACTCCGGTTGGTGGGCGTATCGCTTGAGAATTTGCAGGAAGATTCACCTGAACAATTGGTTCTAGGAGCCCGAGAATTTGGCTGGAGAGATGCTGAAGGCGCTATAGATAAGGCGAAAGCGCGATTTGGGGGATCTAGCGTGCGTCCAGGGCGGTTAATTCGCTCTGAAGATGAGGAAGAAGCTACCGAGTAGCGAGTAAGGAAAAGTTGTTCTATTGTTTGGACATGGCTCTTTCTGAACGTGAACAACGACTCTTAGCTGAGATGGAAGCGGCGCTCTCTGCCGATGATCCCGGTTTAGTTCAGACTCTAAATGGTGGACGTCGAAGCGGACCCGGAGTTGTAATTGGAGCCGTTGCCCTAATTGTTGGAATTGCTACTTTATTTGCAGGGCTAATTGCCCAATTGACCGCTGTCGGAGTCAGTGGCTTTATCTTTGCTCTAGTTGGGGTACTGATACTCATAAATGCTCTATCGGCCCAGGTCGCCGGCGCACTCCGCCCCTCAAAGGGCCCAAAGCGCGCTCGCCGTTCATTCACACAGGGATTTGAAGATCGCTGGGAGCAGCGCGGCAACTCCTAAAAGAGCTCATTAGTTTCAGCCCTCGCCTCTGGCGGGGGTTTTTTTCTGCCCAAAATCGAAGATGGAGGGTTTGGGCTAGATCTGGAAGAAAGTGGGAAAAGGTGGTTGTAAAAGGAGAGAAAGGGAGTAAAGTGGGGGATTAAGCGGGAATACCCGCCTGGAACCTGGGGAAGGGGGCCAGAAAATGTTTCTCGGTACCCACGAACCACGCCTTGATGAAAAAGGTCGCCTCATCCTTCCCGCCAAATTTCGCGAAGAGTTAAGTGCTGGGTTGGTAATTACCAAGGGTCAAGAACGTTGCCTTTACGTATTTCCAGCAACTGAATTTGCAACGATTACTGAGACTCTGCGCCAAGCACCAGTGACATCAAAGAATGCGCGCGATTACATGCGCGTGATGTTTGCCGGAGCTCACGATGAAATTCCAGATCGTCAGGGTCGCGTAACTATTCCTGCAGGCCTTCGAACATATGCCGGATTACAAAAAGAGTGCGTTGTTATTGGAGCAAATACGCGCGTTGAAATTTGGGATAACGCATCTTGGAATTCTTATTTAAGTGATCGTGAAAAAGGTTTTGCTGATGTTTCAGAGGAGATCTTCCCAGGTCTTTTCTAGTTCGAAAAAAAATTAAATAGCGCTCTCATTTGTGGCCACCGCCGACCATAAGCCGACAGCGACACCCCTTCCCCGGTGTCGCTTTCGTTAGATCCGTCGGCCGGCGGTGACCAGAGATGAGAGTTCAAAGAATTTAAGTAAAAACTAAAACTGAAAGAAGAAATGGGGGAGTAGATGAACGAAGCAAGTACGCAACATATTTCAGTAATGCTAGAGCGTTGTATTGAATTACTTACCCCGACCGTTTTATTAAATGAGAGCCCTGTAATTGTTGATTGCACTCTTGGTTTAGGTGGACATACCGAAGCGCTGTTAGAGAAATTTCCAGCACTCACTATAATCGGAATTGACCGGGATCCAATTGCTTTGGAGCGTGCCAGTCTGCGCCTTGCTAAGTTCGGAAATCGATTCTTACCTGCTCACTCAATCTTTGATCGAATTGATGAAGTAGTTGCCTCACTTGGTTTCACAGAAGTAAATGGTGTTCTTTTTGATTTAGGAGTTTCATCAATTCAATTAGATGAAATTGATCGTGGTTTCTCATATTCACAGGATGCACCTCTAGATATGCGTATGGATCGCACACGTGGAATAACCGCTGCTGAAATTGTAAATACTTATGCACCAGGTGCTCTTGTAAAAATTCTTCGTGCTTATGGTGAAGAAAAATTTGCAACCAGAATTGTGGAAAATATAGTAAAAGCGCGCGCCAAAGCGCCACTTAATTCCACTCAAGAACTTGCGACATTGGTCAAAGAGAGCATTCCTGCCGCAACTAGGCGTACTGGAGGCAATCCAGCAAAGCGCACTTTCCAAGCGCTGCGCATTGAAGCTAACGATGAACTTGGGGCAATCAGTCGCGCTCTGCCGTTAGCTCTAGATTTGCTAATGGTCGGCGGTCGAATCGTTGTTCTTTCATTCCAGTCTCTAGAAGATCGAATTGTTAAAGAAGTTTTTGTAGAACGGTCAACTTCAAAAACACCGAGAAATTTGCCAGTTGATCTTCCTGAATTTGCTGCCAAATTCGTCCTAGTTTCAAAATCAGGGGAAACACCGACCGATCAAGAATTAAATGCCAATCCCCGTTCAGCTTCAGTCCGACTTCGGGCAATTGAAAAGGTGGCTGCTTAAATGGCGCTACAACAATCAGTTGCGGTTCGCGGACCACGTCAAAAGTTGGCAGAGAAGTCGGCTGTTGCATTTTTAAAATTAGTGCCAAATGTTTCTACGGGAGCGCAAGCGACACATCGATATTTTGCAACATTTCTCTCAGTAGTTGCGGGATTTGGATTTCTAATTCTCTTAGTAATTAATATATTACTTGCCCAAGATGCTTTCACTTTGGCAGAACTTAAATCTGAGGCAAAGGTTGTCGCTGATCAGAGAGAAGCAATTAATCGCGAGATAGATCGAGTTTCATCACCAGCCTCGCTCGCTAAGCAAGCCTCAGAACTCGGAATGCGACCATCTGAAACATCAGAGTTTTTAATCCTTGGTCAGGTAAGCCGTGGGTAATTTAAATTTATCGCTTTCTCGAATCCGCATTCTGATTTCCTTAATCTTGGTCTTCTTCCTAATTTTTGCTGGTCGATTGATCCAGATCCAAGTTATTCAGGCGAGTGATTACCGTGCCAAAGCGGCAAATGAAATGGAATCTACGCGTGCTATTCCAGCTGCTCGTGGAGAGATAACCGATATCAACGGCGTTGCCTTTGCGCGAAGCGTTTCTGCAATAAATATTGTGGTTGATCAAACTCAGATTTCTAATGCAGTACAAACCGCAAATTTTGCTGCACCTATTTTAGGTATGACTTCGGCGCAGGTTCAAAGTGCAATTTCCGGAACCAAGAAATACTCAATAGTTATTCGAAGTGCAAAACCTGCCGTATGGCGAAACCTAGAATCATCAATCTCAAGTTACAACGCTATACTTTCAAAAGAAAATTTTGGAAATCGTATTCTTGGATTCTTTGCTGAAAGAAGTTACATCCGTGAATATCCATCTGGTTCTCTAGTTTCGTCTTTAGTTGGTTTTGTTCGTCAAGATGGAATTGGTGCAACTGGACTTGAATCAAGTATGAATAGTTTAATTACTGGCATCGATGGTCGATATTCATTTGCACGTGGATTAGGCGCTGAGATCCCCGGTTCTCAAAATGAAATTATTGCTGCTAAAAAGGGAACAACCGTTCGCTTAACTATTGATCGTGATGTCCAGTGGGTAGCGGCAAAGGCAATTCAAGAAGTGGTAAGTAATGCACGGGCAGTTAGTGGAACAGTTATTGTGATGGATCCGAAAACTGGGCATATTTTGGCGCATGCAACTGCTCCAACGTTTGATCCCAATAACACTAAAACTGTCTCTGAGGTCGCAATGCGCAACCCCTCAGTACAAGATGTTTACGAGCCGGGCTCGACTGGAAAGATTATGACTCTTGCGGCGGCGCTAGAAGAGAAAAAGATAACTCCAGAAACGGTTATGAGCGTTCCGTATTCGCTAAAACGTGGTGGTAAAAAGTTTAGCGATCATGAAAAACATCCAGTTCAATACCTGACAACTTCAGGAATTTTGGCAACTTCATCAAATACTGGCTTAATTAAAATTGGCGAGATGCTTTCGAATCAATCACTTCATGATTATTTAGTTAAGTTTGGAATGGGTACTTCTACTCGGTCTGGATTACCGGGTGAGTCTGCAGGAATTCTGCGACCAGTCAGTGATTGGTCAGCAACGACTGCACCAACTGTTGCTTTTGGACAGGGCTATTCGCTTACAGCAATGCAGGCCACCAGTATTTTTGCCACCATCGCAAATGATGGAGTTCGGGTTTCGCCAACGGTGATTGCTGGAACAACAGATTCTTCAGGAAAGTTCACGATTTCTGATCAGCGCACAAGCGAGAGAGTGGTGAGCGCCCAAACCGCTAGCCAACTTCGAATCATGATGGAATCTGTGGTGTCTGCGAAAGGTACTGCTCCTAGTGCAGCAATCGCTGGTTACCGAGTTGCGGGCAAGACTGGAACTGCCGATCGATATGACTCTAACTGCGGATGTTATAGCGGTTACACAGCATCCTTTATTGGTTTTGCACCAGCGGATGCGCCAAAGTATGTAATTAGTGTGACCATCCAAGATCCTAAAGGTGTCTACTTTGGAGGCTCTCTTGGCGGCCCAGTATTTAAAAAAGTTATGACATTTGTATTGCAATCTGAGCATGTTGCTCCAACTGGCACCAAAATATTGCCAGTTGCACTTACGCAAGCTGAGTTGAAAAATAAAATACAACCTAAGCCTGCAAAAATTAGCGTGGTTAGCAATAAAAGCCGATGAGAACATTCTCAAAAAGCACTTTATCTCTAGCCAAGATTGCAGCGCTGGCGGGTGCTGATACAGCTCTGTCACAGGCACAATTAGAAGAATTCTTTATTTCTGGAATAACGCATTCAGACTCAAGTATTGAACCGGGTGATCTCTTTGTAGCAGTTGCTGGCGCTCGTTTTCATGGCGCGGATTTTGCCGAGATGGCAATCTCAAAAGGCGCAGTTGCTGTCTTAACAGATCAAGTAGGAGCTAAAAAGATCAGTGGTGTACCTGTGCTGGTGGTCAGAGATCCACGAATAGTTCTCGGACAGATCGCTGCTCTTCTTTATAACGAACCTATGCGCGACTTATCTAGTATTGGCATTACTGGAACAAATGGAAAAACTACAGTAACCACATTCCTCTATCAAATATTTGAGGCCGCCCATCGCGAATGTGGCCTGATAGGCACAATTGAAACGCGCATTGGCCAAGATGTAATAACCAGTAACCGCACTACCCCAGAAGCTTCAGAGTTACAGTCACTAGCCGCAGTTATGCGTGAACGTCACATGCGCCATCTAGTTATGGAAGTTTCCAGTCATGCCATGTCGTTGCATCGCATGCAAGGAGCGCACTTTAACTTTGCTGGCTTCACAAACTTAAGTCAGGATCATCTGGATTTTCATGGGAACATGGAAACCTATTTCTCGGCAAAGGCATCGCTCTTCACTTTTTCATTTGCAGATATTGCAGTGATCAATATTGATGATAAGTATGGAGCGTGCTTAGAAGTGAGCACCGAATTGCCTGTCATAACTATTTCACGCAGCAATCCGCGAGCTACATGGAGTTATATTGAAATAGATGACGCAAGCGATCAAGTCGAATTAAAAGTTCGGGGTTCTGGTGGCATTCTTATTGAAACGAGAACCTCAATTCGCGGTGGATACAATTTTGATAACTTATTGATGGCAATAGCGATAGCGGTTGAATCAGGCATCGACCCAATTGAGGTAGCGATGATTATTCCTTCATTAAAGAGCGCTGCGGGAAGACTAGAAGCAATAAATGTAGGTCAAAACTTCGCAGCATTTGTAGATTACGCCCACACACCGGACGCGGTAATTAACGTACTGAGCTCTATTAGAGAGTTCACTTCTGGGAAAATTATTGCGGTTCTTGGCTGCGGTGGAGATCGCGATCGTGAGAAACGTCCACTCATGGGTACTTCGCTAATTGAAGGAAGCGATGTCGCAATCTTTACCAATGACAATCCACGTTCTGAAGATCCAAAGTTAATTTTAAAAGAAATGATTGGTAAGAATCAAATAAACAAACCATCTTGCATAATTCCAGATCGTAAGTCAGCTATTGAATACGCAGTGTCTATCGCTTCTGCGGGGGATACGGTTGTCGTTTTGGGTAAGGGCCATGAACATGGACAAGAAATTGCAGGAGAGATTATTGATTTTGATGATTGTCGTGTTCTGGCTGCGTCGATTGCAGGTGCAAAGTGATTGATCTCAAAGCGAGCGAAATTGCGAAAATTGTCAATGGCAAACTAATCGGAGATGACGTACTTGTTACTTCGGCTCCAGTTATTAACTCTACCAATTCAGTTACGGGATCAATATTTTTAGCGCTTGTAGGTGAGAAAGTCGATGGACATAGTTTTATTAAAGACGCTTTTGAACGTGGTGCACTCTTGGCGCTCGTCACGCGAGAAGTTGAAGAACGTTGCATCATTGTTGACGATGTGGTTGCAGCACTAGGGGCGCTAGCTAGTTATGTCAGAAATTCTCTTCCAGACTTAGTTGTAATCGGCATTACTGGTTCGCAAGGCAAAACAACTACTAAAGATCTCTTGCGTCATATTCTAGAAAACGTGGGAAAGACCGTTGCGCCAATTGGAAATTACAATAATGAAATCGGTGCACCTTTAACTCTGCTGCATTGTGATCGATCGACTCGCTATTGCATCTTAGAGATGGGTGCTAGACACATTGGTGATATTGCAGCGCTTTGCAAAATGGCGCGACCAAACTTTGGCGTGGTTTTAAAAGTCGGTTCTGCCCATCTTGGTGAGTTCGGATCAGAGGCCGCGATCGCGCAAACAAAATCAGAGATGATCTCCAGCCTTGAAGATCAGGCAACAGCAATCTTGGGCCAATATGATCCATTTACGATTGCTATGAGTTCGCTACATAACGGAAATACTTTAACTTTTGGTGAAACCGCTAAGTCAGATGTTCGAGCAACAGATATTGATGTTCGTGAAGGCCGTCCTCATTTTGATTTAGTTACACCGGCTGGCCGAGCTGCAGTTGGGTTGCGAATAGTTGGAGTTCATCAAGTAGCTAACGCACTTGCTGCTGCGGCAGTTGCTACTGCGCTAGGGATTTCAATTGATGTGATCGCTAGTGGCTTATCGACCGCTGAATTAGATAGTAAGTGGCGGATGGAAGTACGTGAATTAAAAGATTTGATCCTAATTAATGATTCGTACAATTCCAGCCCTGAGGCTGCTGCAGCTGCGCTTCGAACGCTGATTCTATTTGCGCAGGAACAAGGTGGAAATTCTTGGGCATTCTTGGGAAAAATGCATGAACTCGGCGCGTCATCACCTGCTGCCCACGCGGCAATTGGCACCCTTGCCTCAGAGGTAGGAGTAGACCATCTGGTCTGTATTGGTGCAGATGAGTATGTAAGTGAAATTGGCCCCAATAGCCAAATGACAACTCACTTATTTAAAGAAAAGCCAGACGCTTTACTTTTAATAAATCAGATAAAACCAGGTGATGTGGTTTTAGTAAAAGCTTCTAGATCTGAAGCGTTTGAGGAAGTTGCACTTGAAATTGAAAAGCGATGGAACGAAAGAATTTCGGAAGAAGTGGGAGACCAAGAGTAAATGAGAGAAATTCTCTTCGCCGGAACTGCGGCGCTCTTTATTTCTCTATTCGGCACCCCTGCGTTAATTAGAGTGTTGGTACGTCGTGGCTATGGACAGATTATTAGAGACGATGGCCCAACATCACATCACACAAAGCGTGGAACCCCAACCAGTGGTGGAATTATTATTATTCTGGCAGCTGCTCTTGGATATTTCGGCGCACATGCGATCTCGAGAAATGCTGTTACCACTTCCGCGTTGCTCATTCTTGGTCTAATGGTTTCTCTTGGTTTTGTTGGTTTTCTTGATGATTGGCTAAAAGTATCTCGCCAGAATTCAAAAGGCTTGAACGCTAAACAAAAAATATTTGGGCAGATTCTCTTTGCCGCAACTTTTGGATTCTTAGGAATCCGATTTCCTGATCGAGATGGCCTTACGCCTATCTCTGAAAATCTCTCCACAGTTCGAGATACAGGAATAGCACTGGGTGCGGTACTCGTCATTATTTGGGTGGTGCTCATGGTTATCGCTACAAGTAATGGCGTAAATTTGACCGACGGTCTTGATGGATTAGCAACTGGCGCCGCAGTGATGACATTTATTTCATTTATTTTGATTGGTGTTTGGCAATTTGGACAAAGTTGCGCAGTTGCTCCGGGTCCGAATTGTTATTTAGTTAGAGATCCACTCGATTTGGCGGTGCTTTCGGCAGCGCTAGCTGGCGCTTGCGCAGGCTTTCTTTGGTGGAATGCATCTCCGGCAAAAATATTTATGGGAGATACTGGTTCGCTAGCACTTGGGGGAGCCCTCGCTGGAATTGCGACATCGCTAAGAATTGAACTCCTTTTAATTCCACTAGGTGGACTCTTTGTCATAATTAGTGCTTCGGTTATTTTGCAAGTGGTGTACTTCAAATTAAGTGGTGGTAAACGAATTTTTAAAATGGCACCGCTTCAGCATCATTTTGAGTTAATGGGTTGGGGAGAAGTGACGATTGTTTTGCGTTTTTGGATCATCGCTGGCCTATGTGTTGCTGCAGGATTGGGCCTTTTTTATGCGCAATGGGTGACTCAGTAATTATGGCAGCGCTTAATTTTTCTGGGCAAAAGGTATTAATTCTTGGCGCTGGCATAACCGGTCTGGCCGTTGCTCGAACCCTAAAGGTAAAGGGAGCAGATATTTCATTCGTGGATGAAAAAATCTCAACTTATGAGAGCTTTCATTTTCTAAATTCAGATGGTGTGAAAGTTCTGGATTACGATTTCATAGTTGTTTCTCCAGGGTGGCAAGAAAAGCACCCACTCATTGTGGCTGCTCGGGAATCTGGAGTTCGCCTTGTAAATGAAATCGATTTAGCTTGGTCATTTCGTGCCGAGATTGCCCCTAATCAACGCTGGATCGCACTTACTGGCACGAACGGGAAAACCACAACTGTAGAGATGGCAGCCGCCATGCTACGTGAGCAAAATATCTCTGCGATTGCTTGTGGCAACGTGGGCTTTACAGTTATTGAGTCTGTTGAAAGTTCAGAGAAATATAAAGTCCTAGTTATCGAGTTATCTTCTTTTCAACTCCATTGGTTAAAAGAGGCGAGCTTCACCGCCGTGGCTATTTTAAATATTGCACAAGACCACGTTGATTGGCATGGAAGCTTTGAAGAATATGCGCGAGTTAAGGGGTCAATACTTGATCGCACCCCACTTGGTATTTTTAACGCCTCTGATCCAGAAGTTCTAAATCAGATGGTTCACTGGCAAGGTCGGAAAGTTTTCTTTTCATTAGAGACGCCAGCACCTGGCGAATTAGGTGTAGTCGAAGAATTATTAATTGATCGAGCATTTGTTAGCGATCCACAAGAAGCTGAAATGATTGCTGAAGTCATCGATGTTCAACCAACGGTGCCGCACAATGTGGCAAATGCTCTTGCAGCAGCGGGATTAGTTAGGGCACTTGGCGTTAGTAATGAGGCGATACGGAGAGCGCTTCAGAAGTTTTCACTAGGTCGCCACCGCATCGAAAATATTCTAGAAAAAGATGGCATTACTTGGATCAATGATTCCAAAGCAACCAACCCACATGCAGCTGCAGCCTCAATACTTTCTTCTCTATCTGCAATTTGGGTTGCTGGTGGGCTCGCTAAGGGTGCAGATATGCAAGAACTGATTACTCGTTGTAAAAGCAGAATTAAATGTGCGATATTAATTGGCAGCGACCGTGAGTTGATTGCTGAGCAGTTACGTGCGCAGGCGCCTGAGATAGAAGTAGTACTGGTCGATGCCCCTGCAGAGTACGTGCGAGGAGGAACTGATAATTCATTGATGGAAGCGGTTGCGAAGCTGGCGCTAGAAAGGGCAAGTGCTGGAGATACCGTGCTGCTTGCCCCAGCCTGTGCCTCGATGGATCAATTTATTTCCTACTCCGATCGTGGAGATAGGTTCGCCGCCGCTGCTAAGAAAGTAAATCAATGAGTAATGCATCAACAAAGTTTTTAGCAAAACCCGTAAATAGTTTTTATATGATGGCAATTAGTTCGCTAACTCTATCAATTATCGGTTTAATTATGGTTTTTTCTGCTTCATCAATACATTCGATTGACACTCGGGGCAATGCGGCTGCAATTGTGCTTCGGCAATTTGTTTTCTTCGCCCTATCCATCCCCGCTGCCATCTATCTTTCCCAGAGAACTCTAAAGCAATGGCGCTGGATCGCACGATTCGGACTACTTATTTCAATTATCATTTTGAGTATTCTGCAAATTCCAGAGATGGGAAAAACTGTAAATGGCAATACCAACTGGATCGCTCTGCCCTTTGTAGATGTTCAGCCAAGCGAGATTGCTAAATTTTTGCTTATTCTATGGGCGGGTTTTCAATTATCTAAGTTAGAGAAATCAGGTAAAGCGCGAGTAAATATATTTATGATAATCGCTCCCGGATTTGTATTGGTGATAGTTCTTGTGATGCGTGGGAGGGATTTGGGAACCGCTTGTGTTATTGCAGCAATTTTAGGTGGGTTACTTTTCGCCTCAGGAGTGGAATTAAAATTACTTGGAACTTTTGTAGCTTTAGGTTCGGCGATTCTTGCAGTTGCGATTGCGACCGCTGGTTATCGCATGGCTCGGCTGCTTGTAGTTCTAGATCCGTTTGCCGTTGAAGATTATAAAAATGCCGGCTGGCAACCAGCTCATAGTTTGCTTGGGTTGGCTAGTGGTGGAATTTTTGGAGTTGGCCTTGGTGGGAGCCGTCAAAAATGGGGCAACTTGGCGGAAGCACATACAGATTTCATTTTTGCTGTTATCGGCGAAGAGCTCGGTTTACTAGGAACCTTGGCAGTATTAATTCTCTTAGCAGTTCTTATATTTTCGATCTTTAAAATATCTTTACGCTGTATCGATCCCATGTCACGATATGTAGGAGTCGGAATAGGATGCTGGATCGCTATTCAAACAATTCTCAATATTGGATCCGCTACAAGTTTATTACCGGTTGTTGGAGTGACGTTGCCCTTCGTCTCCTATGGAGGCTCTGCACTGATATCTCTGTACTTAGGTTTGGGATATGTCTTTGGAAGCGCTCTGCGTGATGCTGAAGTTATGTCTGAACTCAAAAGCGTGATTGAACGGCGTAGATTACGCACACAATGAAACGAATCGTTTTTGCAGGAGGCGGAACCGCCGGTCATATTGAGCCAGCGATTGCGTGCGCCACTGCATGGATGAAAAACCACCCAATGGATGAAGTTCACTTTCTTGGCACTCGTGAAGGGCTAGAGAACTCGCTAGTGCCGGCAGCAGGCTTTAAGCTTTCTCACATCGCAAAGGTAATTGTCCCGCGAAGAGTTTCATTTTCACTCTTTGTCGCACCCACAACACTCACCACTGCCTTTTTGCAGGCCCGTAGTGCGCTAAAGAGTGCAGATCTGCTCATTGGTTTTGGTGGCTATGTATCGGCTCCGGCTTACTTAGCCGCAAAATCACTTGGCATCCCGATTGTTATTCATGAAGCAAATGCTAAACCTGGGTTAGCCAATCGACTTGGAGCGCAGTTCACACCTTTTACTGCAGTGGCGCAATCGGTCGATCATGGGAAATTAAAGGACGCACTTGTTACTGGATTACCACTTCGCCGTGATGTAGTGACAGCAGTTATTGCCAGTTCTGATGATTGGTCTGCAGCAAGAATTAGAGCGAAACGGTCCCTTGGATTCAATACTGAGCATCCAGTAGTTTTCATTTTTTTTGGCTCTCAAGGTTCGGTGAAATTAAACAGCGTAGTTGCGCAAGCGCTGCCAGATCTCCTTACCAACGAGGTACAGATTTATCACGCAGTTGGAAAGGCAAATCCTTTACCTGCTGAAAACTTAAGTTATCGACCAGTCAAATACGTTGATGAAATGGCTACCGCATATCTAGCCGCTGATTTAGTTATATCGCGCAGCGGTGCGGTTACTTGCTCAGAGGTCAATGCCCTTGGGAAGTTTGCGCTTTTTATCCCTCTTCCAATTGGAAATGGTGAACAAGAAGTAAATGCGCGAGGGTTGGTTTCACACTCTCGTGCAGAAGTTTTAAATCAGAATCAATTTACGCCAGAGTGGCTGACTAATAATTTAGAGCGACTTTTGCTTTCTTCTCAAAGTAAATCAGCAAATGGAAGCGACTCAGATTTATTGGCTTCCGAAAAGATTATTGCGCTGATGGAATTTGCTCTAAGCGGCGGGAAAAGTTAATGCGGATGAATATTTCAGATTGGTCTGGCAAGCGCTTACATTTCATCGGAATTGGTGGGGCTGGTATGAGTGGTCTAGCGCGCATCGCCCTCTCGTATGAAATTGAAGTCTCAGGATCTGATAGCAAGGACTCGAGCGTCCTAGATGCGCTGAAGGCTCTGGGAGCCAACGTTTGGACTTCTCATAGCCCCGAACATGTAGAAGGTGCAGATTTTATTATCTACTCCAATGCAATTTCAGAGACGAATTCTGAAATGGTGCGTGCCAAAGAGTTAGGGATTCCGCTTCTTACTCGAGCGCAAGCGTTGGCAACTCTCATGTCTGATTCAAAAAGTATTGCAGTAGCCGGAACTCACGGAAAAACAACCACGTCGTCGATGCTTACAGTCGCCTTACAAGCATGTGCCGCAGATCCTTCTTTTGCAATCGGCGGCACTCTGACATCCTCAGGTTCGAACGCTCACAAAGGTACGGGAAATATCTTTGTTGCAGAGGCAGATGAATCAGACGGCTCCTTTATTGAATACCATCCATTCGCTGCAATTGTCACTAATGTTGAACACGATCACGTTGACTATTTTGCAACTCCTGAAGATGTGACTGAAGCTTTTAATAACTTTTCAAAGACAATTGCCAAGGATGGAATTTTGGTCTTCTGTTCTGATGATCCCGGATCTGCAGTCCTTGGCGCGCTTGTGGCTGCAACGACCTCGGTAAAGACCGTCTCATACGGCACGAGTGCAAGTTCTGATCTCCTAATTGACTCCATAAACTTGCAGGCGATGAGTTCCACTTCTCGAGTGCTCTGGAATGGGCGCTTGATCGGAACTTTAAATTTGCAAGTTCCTGGCGAACATAATGTATTAAATGCTGGTGGTGCACTCGCTATGGGCTTAGCAATGGGGGAGAACCCAACACAGCTTCTTAGTGGATTGGCTAGTTACCAAGGAACTGGTCGTAGATTTGAATTAAAATCTACTGTTCATGGCATCCGAGTTTTAGATGATTACGGACATCATCCAACCGAGATCCGTGTAACCCTTGATTCAGCTAAACGTTACGCTGGTGAAGGTCGGTTACTCGTAATTTTTCAACCACATAGATATTCGAGAACTAAAGCGTTTCTACCTGAATTCGCTGCAGCCTTAGATATTGCGAATGAAGTTATTGTTCTAGAAATTTATGCCGCAAGTGAGAAAGCAATACCAGGACTTAGTTCGTCAATGATTGTTGATTCAATGCAAAACGGTCGCTTCATACCGAATTTCTTGGAAGCGGCAGAGTGGATGATAAGTAACGCTAATCCGGGGGATGTGATTATCACGCTGGGAGCGGGAGATGTTAATTCTTTAGCGCCAATTATTAGTGATGGTCTCTCTCGGCGGTTTAATTAGATAAATGAAAAAACCGACTAGAGCAATATCGCTAATCGTAGTTTCACTTATATTCTTTGGTGGCGGTTCCTATTTATTTGGTTGGTCCGGATTACTATCGGTACGTAGCGTTTCACTAATCGGCGCGCCCACGCCAGAGAGTGAGAATGCGGTCAGAAATGAAATTTCGATTTCGGTGGGCGATAAGTTAGCGCGTGTCGATCCACGTTCGCTGAAAGCGCGGATCAGAACCTTTGATTGGATTGAAAGCGCTGATATCTCTCGCAACTGGATTAGTGGAAAAGTTTCAATTCGCTTGCAACCGCGAACGCCTATTGCGCTCTATTCCGAGCCAGGCAAAGCTCAAGTGGCACTTGATGCTTCTGGAATGACATTTGCAACACCGCTGGAGATAAAGGACCAGTTGCCACGAGTGTCAGCAAACTCGGTAGCTGGAGGACTCGCTGCGATTTCACTATTTACTAACTTGCCTGAAGATTTCTCAAAAGATATCGAGCGGATGCGGGCGATAAGAACTGACAGTTTTCTGATTTACTCAAAGATTTCAGATCGAGATTTACGAATAATTTGGGGAGATAGTAAAGATTTAAATTTGAAAACTGAAGTCATATCGGCGCTCTTAAAACTTCCTGAAAATAAGGCGATCAAAATGATTGATGTAAGTGCACCACATGCACCAGTAGTGAAATAGATCAGTACGAAAAAAAAAGAGTAATAAAATAGTTTGAGTCGGTCTTTGCTTTCACCCCTCCAACGCTTTACTTTCACCTTATTAGAGAGAGAAGAAATGTAATTCTCAAGTTGAGGTTTACAGTTCTCAAGGAGGCGCTCGTGGCTGCACCGCAGAATTATTTAGCTGTCATCAAAGTAGTTGGTATTGGTGGCGGTGGAGTTAACGCTATTAATCGAATGATTGATGTTGGATTAAAAGGTGTTGAGTTCATTGCAATCAATACTGATGCACAACATCTATTGATGAGTGATGCTGATGTTAAGTTAGATATTGGTCGCGCATCTACTAAAGGACTCGGTGCAGGTGCAGCTCCAGAAAAAGGTCGCCAAGCTGCGATTGATCACACTGAAGATATTGAAGAAATTCTGCGCGGTGCAGATATGGTTTTCATTACTGCAGGCGAAGGTGGAGGAACTGGAACAGGTGGTGCACCAATAGTTGCAAAAATTGCTCGTGATCTTGGAGCGCTAACTATCGCTGTTGTAACTCGTCCATTCTCATTTGAAGGAAAAATTCGTTCTTCACAAGCCGATGAAGGAATCGAACTTCTGCGTTCTGAAGTTGATACTTTAATTGTGATTCCAAATGATCGTCTACTTGCGATTTCTGATAGAAGCATTACGGCGGTAGATGCTTTTAAGAGCGCAGACCAAGTATTGCTATCGGGTGTTCAGGGAATTACAGAAATAATTACACAACCCGGTTTGATCAACTTGGATTTCGCAGATGTAAAAACTGTTATGACTGATGCCGGATCAGCGCTTATGGGAATAGGTTCTGCACGTGGTGAGAATCGTGCAACACGTGCCGCTGAACTCGCAATTTCGAGTCCGCTACTAGAAGCATCAATCGATGGCGCCATGGGCGTTCTGCTCTCTGTCGCTGGTGGATCAGATCTGGGACTTTTCGAAATCAATGAGGCATGTGAGTTAGTTCAAGCGGCGGCACATCCAAACGCCAGAATTATTTTCGGTACAACTATCGATGATGCTCTCGGCGATGAAGTCCGTATCACCGTTATTGCAGCAGGCTTTGATGGGGGAGAACCAAAGAAGGTTTCGATGCCGGTGATCGATAAATCAACTCTCTCTGGGGTTGCCGACCCGATTCCAAGTAATGATCCAATCGCGGTTGCCCTAGATCTCGATGGTGGACAGCCACGTAAACGAGTAACTTTCGAAGAACTGGTATCTGAAGACGAGATCGACGTACCAGATTTTATGAAGTAAAGACTTTTACAGTCGCGGCTAAAAAGAAGAAATCGTGATTACCTTTACCAACCGGTTTGGTGGAGTTAGCGCTGGAAACTTTACTTCACTAAATCTGGGTGATCATGTTGGTGATGACTTAGAGCACGTTATTGCAAATCGAGATTTATTGGCAAGTAAATATGGACCAATTCAGTACATGAATCAAACTCATGGCAATCGAATTGCAATAATTGAAGAGGTAACACCGGCCTTTGCCGAAGATGTTCCGACAGCCGACGCTCTCGTAACTGGAATAAGTGGGATTACATTGGCGGTGATGGTCGCAGATTGCATACCTTTAATCCTTACTTCCAAGGAAGCGGTGGCAGCGGTTCATGTTGGCCGCAAGGGATTAACAAATGGAATTGCTGAGCGAACCATTAGCGTAATGAGAGAGATTGGCGCTTTAGAAATCTCTGCCATTATCGGACCAGCAATTTGTGGAAGTTGTTATGAGATTTCGCAGGAAATATTTGATGAAGTAATTGCTTCACATCCCGGTGCTGCCTCTAAAACTGTTGCAGGAAGCCCGGCCCTTGATTTAGTGCAAGGCTTAATCATTGATCTGCAGAGACTTCAAATATCTAATATTGATAATCAAAGCAGGTGCACCCATGAACATGAAGAATATTTCTCCTATCGCCGTGACGGCGTTACGGGCCGCCAAGTCGGAATGGTGAGCCTATGAGCGAGAGAAGTGATCTAATTGCATCTGCACTGCGGGATGTTCACGCTCGTATCGAGCGCGCAGCGCTTAAAGCGTCTCGGTCGCCAAATGATGTGACGCTAATTTCTGTTACTAAGACATATCCATTTAGTGATGTGCAAATCCTCTTCGATTTAGGAGAGCGCAATTTTGGAGAGAACCGCACTGAAGAGGGATCAGAAAAATCAAAAGAAGTATCGGCAATCTGGCATTTTCAAGGACAAGTGCAGAGTCGTAAATTACGTGAGATTACGCTTTGGGCAGATTTTATTCATTCACTCGACAAGTCAGATCACATCATGAAGTTGGCACGCCATTGTGAAGAGTTGCAGAAGCAGATCTCGGTCTTCATTCAATTATCCCTAGATGGCAATCCAGAACGTGGGGGAGTCTTAGAAGATGAACTGTTGCCTTTGGCAGAGATAGTCAATCAAAGTTCGCACCTGAAATTGGCTGGATTAATGTGTGTTCCACCTGTTGAATATGAATTAGAGCGGGCATTCTCGGAGATTGCAAAATCTCACTTATATTTTAAAACCGCATACCCAGAGGCCGAATATTTGTCGGCTGGAATGAGTGGCGACTATGAGGTTGCAGTTCAATTTGGCGCGACACATTTACGCGTAGGTAGCCAAATCCTCGGTTCACGCAACTATCACCCCTAAAATTTAACCCATGTCAGCTCTTAATAAAATGATGGGTTACCTCGGTCTTGTAGATACCGAGGAAGAAACAAATTCCCAAACTACTCAGCCATCCAATAACGAGAGATCTAGTCGTGAAGTGGTTCGACCTGTCCGCGATCGCGCCGGCGTAACTGTGGTTGGCTCACAAGTTGCAGTCGCAGTTTCAACACACGCTGATGCGAATTACCATATCGTGACTTTGCAGCCTCGCTCTTATAGCGAAGCTCGCAAAATGGGTGAGCACTACCGTGAAGGAAATCCAGTAATCATCAATCTTGATGACATGGAAGAGGGAGAGCGAAAGCGCCTTGTTGATTTTGCAAGTGGTCTAGTTTTCGGTTTACAAGGTCGCATTGAGCGAGTAAGCCATAAAGTATTTCTTTTATCTCCCGCTAATGTAAATGTCAGCAGCGAAGATAAGACTGCGGCCGCTCAGGCCAGCTTCTTTAACCAAAGTTAATTTTTCAAGGTAAGATTTTACCACGATGATTGCTAACTTGCTCTTAACTGTCCTTGATTTATTTAAGTACGCCCTTTTTGCTCGCTTAATTATTGATTATGTGCGGATGTTCGCCCGAAATTGGCGACCAAACTCTTTCCTCATTGCTGTATTCGAAGTGATCTATTCAGTCACTGATCCACCTATGAAATTTGTCGGCCGCTTTGTTCCACCTCTTCGTCTAGGTGGAGTTTCGTTAGATCTTTCATTTATCGTTCTCTTAATAGCAATTAGTTTAGTTCAGAACATTGTTGTAGTTATTTTTTAAACCTTACTTAGAATAACTTCAATTCCTAGATCATTTTCACCAATTGCAATTGATTGGTCTCTTTCGAATTTGATTGCCAAAACTTCATCGCTGATATGAACCGCGGCAGCAATAATGGCGTCTGCAATTGAATTTTCTGCGTTCCAGCGAACGTTTATACGATCTGAAATATCGAGACCGTCACTTTTGCGGCGTTCCTGAATAAATCTAATTACTTCGCGGACATTACCAGCGTCAAGTAAGGCAGGAGACATCTCTAAATCAAGTGCAACCGATTCACCATCGTGACTGGCTACCATCCAGCCCGTTTTTGGTACCTCAGTAACAACAAGATCATTTAAATCTATTTCCCAAATTCCTACCTTTGCGGCTCCAGTCTTACGAAGTTCTTTTACAAGCGCAGTGGGATCAAGAGTTGCAATAGCCTTTGCAATATCTTGCACTTCCTTGCCGAACTTGGCACCAAGTGATTTAAAATTGGCTTTTATGGAGATATCGACCAGGTCACCATCGGCATCTGCAATATCAGCCAAATCAATTACATTTAATTCATCAGCGATCTGTTCTTTCATATCTGAAGGAAGGATCGCCCAACCTTGAGCAGAAATAAGTGCTCGCTGCAGGGGTTGGCGAATCTTTATTGCAGATGCTGCTCGTGCTGCGCGCCCAAGTTCAACAACTCGACGAGTCATAGCAACTTGTGAATTGAGTTCAACGCTAATGAGCGCAGTCTCTGCAATTGGGAAGTCCGTCAGATGAACTGATGCTGCAGCCTCAGGATTAGCCACCCTCACTAATTCTTGCCAAACATGTTCAGAGATAAACGGAACCATCGGTGCAAGCAGTTGTGTCAAAGTCACGAGTGCTTCATGCAAGGTCGCTAGTGCCGCTTGATCGCCATCCCAGAAGCGACGTCTAGAGCGACGCACATACCAATTGGATAGATCATCGATGAATTTTGCTAACGCTTTACCTGCTGCTTGTGAATCAAAAACTGAGTAAGCCTGATCGACTTCAACAATCAGCGCATTTAACTCACTAAGAATCCAGCGATCCATTAGGGATCTATCTTTCACGGCCGGGGATTGACTTAATTCAAAGCCAGAAGCTTGTGCGTAGAGAGTATGAAATGAAATTGTGTTCCAGTAAGTCAGTAGCGTTTTTCTAACAACATCGCTGATCGCATCATGACCAACTCGACGAGCCGACCAAGGTGATCCGGCAGCCAACATGTACCAACGAACCGCGTCCGCACCATGTTGATCCATTAGCGAAATTGGCTCTAAAACATTTCCTAAATGCTTACTCATCTTTCGACCATCTTTATCCAAGATATGGCCTAAACAAAGGACGCTCTTATATGAACTTTCATCAAAAACTAAAGTTCCAATAGTCATCAAGGTGTAGAACCAACCGCGAGTTTGATCGATTGCCTCACAGATAAAGTCTGCAGGGTATGCGGCTTTGAATTTTTCAACAGAGCCTGGTTTATGCGGATATCCCCATTGCGCAAATGGCATTGCCCCAGAGTCATACCAGCAATCAATTACTTCAGGAACGCGAGTCATAGTTTTGGAGCATTGCGCGCAAGCAAAGGTGATGTCATCTACAAATGGTCGATGCGGATCAAGGTTAGAAAGTTCCTGTCCAGCTAGCGCTCCAAGTTCAGCAAGTGAATCTACGCAGACTTCATGCTTATCTTCACAACGCCAGATCGGTAGCGGAGTACCCCAGTAGCGATTTCTAGAAAGCGCCCAGTCAATATTGTTATTGAGCCAATCTCCATAACGACCGGTTTTAATTGTTTCGGGATGCCAATCTGTTTTAGCATTTTCACGGATCAATTCATCTTTTATGGAAGTGGTGCGGATATACCAAGACGGTTGTGCGTAATAGATAAGCGCCGTGTGACAACGCCAACAATGTGGATAGGGATGCTCAAATGGTTGATGCTTATATAGAACACCACGGCTTTTCAGCTCTTTAACTAATATTTTGTCGGCTTCCTTAAAGAATATTCCACCTACAAGAGGAACCTCACCAAGAAACTTTCCATCTGGTGCGATTGGATTTACAACTGGCAGACCGTATGAGCGGCAGACCGCTAAATCGTCTGCACCAAATGCGGGAGATTGATGTACGAGGCCAGTTCCATCCTCAGTTGTTACATAGTTAGCAAGCACGACGAAATGCGAATCAGGGATTTCAATTAAATCTAGCGGCCGCTTATAGGTTATGCGTTCTAAATCTTTACCTTTTACAGTTTTTAGTACTTTGAGTTCGCCAGTAAGCGCTGACATAAGTGGCTCTGCGACAACAAGGACTTCGCGATGATCTTCCACAATTACTTCAATGGCGACGTAATCAACTTCTGGATTAACTGCGATTGCGGTATTTGAAACGAGAGTCCAAGGAGTCGTTGTCCAAACTAGAAGTGCTGCACCGAGTTCAGCCAATTCTCCTGAGGTAATTGGAAAGCGAACATAGACCGATGGATCCGTTACCGTTTCATAACCTTGAGCAAGTTCATGATCAGAGAGTCCCGTGCCACATCGTGGGCAATAAGGGGCGACTCGGTGATCCTGAACTAGAAGCCCTTTCTTCCAAATTTCCTTAAGACTCCACCAAACGCTCTCTACATATTCAGGCGCCATAGTCCAGTAAGCCTGATCAAAATCAACCCAGAAACCCATGCGATTTGTCATCGTTGTAAATGCATCGACGTGACGAGTTACTGAATCACGACACTTATCGTTAAATGCTGCGATTCCAAATTTTTCGATATCTCCCTTGCCAGTAAATCCCAGCTCTTTCTCAACTGCAATCTCAACTGGCAGACCGTGACAATCCCAACCCGCTTTACGTGTTACGTACTTGCCTTTCATGGTCTGGTATCGCGGAAAGACATCCTTGAAAACACGCGCTTCGATATGGTGAGTTCCGGGCATGCCATTTGCAGTCGGTGGACCTTCATAGAAAGTCCAAGGCGTTCCACCTTCGCGCGCTTGCGTGCTGGCCTGAAAAATTCCGTTGCTGCGCCAGAAATCCAAGATCGAGTGCTCCATTGCTGGAAGATCGATCGCTGCTGGTATGGGGCGCATCTTCATAAGTGCCAGAGTCTAACGCGCGCACCCATGAGTTCTGGCGCCCATAAGTTCTGGCAATTGGGAGTGGCAAAGTTGGATGAGCACGAAAAAGAGCATAAGGTGCGCGGCGTGCCAGTAAAGAAAAAAGCCCCTGCTAAAAAAGCCCCTGCTAAAAAAGCCCCTGCTAAAAAAGCAGTAGCAAAAAAGGCTCCTGCCAAAAAGGCAGTAGCAAAGAAAGCGCCAGCCAAGAAGGCAGTTGCTAAAAAAGCGCCGGGACGTCCTTTCCCGTCGAAAGTTGGAAAGACCACTCTGACGGTAGATGAAAAGTCTCAGACAGTTAGCGTTGCAACGGTTGTGGCACCAGTTTCCATCCCAGTTATTGAAGAACGTCGATTAGTGATGCCGCCTCCTGCGCGTCCAGTTAAGAGTGGTAAAAAGATTGCGCCACTTAAGCCGATAAAAGCCGCACCAACACCAGTTGTTGCAAGTGAAGGCGAAACTCCATGGGGCGCTGCTGAACTGAAAGCGATACGCGCTGAAATTTCAAAAGATCTCGCGCGCCTTCAAAGCGAACTTATTCTTATTGAGGCAGAGATGGATGAGTTAATTTCTGAATCAGGCGAAGGCGCTGGAGATGATCAAGCGGATTCAGGTACAAAAACTTTTGAACGCGAGCACGAAATGTCGCTAGTGATTAATGCTCGAGATATGGTGTTGCAGACTGAACGTGCACTGGAGCGCATTAACAGTAAAACTTATGGAAGTTGTGAAGAGTGTGGAAATCAAATTGGTAAAGCTCGTCTGCAGGTATTTCCGCGCGCCACTCTCTGCATGATCTGTAAGCAGAAGGAAGAGCGGCGCTAAAGTGCGCCTAAAGTCACCTCAACTTAAGCACCTTTTCTTAACGGCTTGGTGTATCTGGCTAATTGATTTTGCAACAAAGGTTTGGGCTGTGCAGAGTTTTGATTCACGCAATCCAATCGAAATATTAGGAAAATATCTTCAATTAACTTTAATTAAAAATCCCGGTGCAGCTTTTAGTTTTGCCGAAAGCGCCACGATCTTTTTTACAATCTTCTCCTGTTTAGTTTTGGTCTTTATCTTTACTTACGCTCCGCGTATTACGTCTCGTGGATGGTCATGGGTTTTGGGACTAGCGCTTGGTGGAATTCTCGGAAATCTCTCAGATCGAATATTTCGTGCACCTGGCTTTTTTACTGGTCATGTAATCGATTGGATTCAAGTGCCCAATTGGCCGGTATTTAATCTGGCAGATAGCGCTATTGTGGTTGCTGCAGCTCTTGCAATAATTCTTTCTATTAAAAACATTTCACCAACAGGAGGCTAAATGTCACGCGAATCGCGCACACTCAGCGTTCCAGAAGGCGTAGCAGGAGAAAGAATTGATAGCGCATTAACGCGCGTGCTCGGCCTATCCCGCACTGCGATTGTTCGACTTCTCGAAGATGGAGACATCACTACTGGCGGTCACGCGATGGCTAAATCCGATCGAGTCAGTAACGGCCAAGTAATCGAAGTTTTACTTCCTGAACCGCTGAATCAAGATCCGATTCCACTAACTCCACTTGATGGATTAAAAATTGTTTATAACGACGACTACATAGTCGTGGTTGATAAGCCAGTTGGTTGCGCCGCTCATCCGAGTCCGGGATGGATGGGACCGACTGTGGTCGGTGCGCTAATGGCCGCTGGTTACACAATTTCTACTTCTGGTCCGGCCGAACGTGCAGGAATTGTGCATCGCCTTGATGTTGGAACAAGTGGGCTGATGATTGTTGCTAAAACAGATCTCGCCTACACTCGATTGAAAGATGCTTTCCGCAACCACGAGGTTGAAAAAACTTATCACGCGCTAGTACAAGGTCATATGGATCCAGTAGTTGGAACAATTGATGCACCGATTGATCGTCATCCAAAAGAAGACCATCGCTTTGCAGTAATCGCAGAAGGTAAAGAAAGCATTACTCACTATGAAGTAATTGAATTTTATCGTTCTGTTTCACTTGTAAAAGTCGAGTTAGAGACGGGGCGCACACATCAGATCCGTGTGCACTTCTCGGCACTCAATCACCCGTTGGTTGGTGACACCACTTATGGCGCTGATCCGGTACTTGGAAAATCGCTAGCGATGTCGCGTCCATGGTTACATGCCTTAGAGCTTAGATTTAAGCACCCCATCACTGGAGAAGAATTAATTTTGAACGCTCCCTATGCACCTGACCTTCAGGGTTGTCTGGCGTTGCTATCCGAAGCCGTTCTTCCGTAGCCACTAATCTTGAGCAACTGTGACGACCGATAATCCAACTTCTGCTTCGAATCCGCGAGATTCGTTTGTGCACTTACATGTGCACACCGAGTATTCAATGCTCGATGGAGCTGCGCGGGTGGGTGATTTAGTAAATGAAGTTGCTCGCCTAGAAATGCCAGCGATCGCGATGACTGATCACGGAAATGTCTTTGGCGCTTTTGATTTTTATAAGCAAGCAACTAAAGCTGGTGTTAAACCCATAATTGGTATTGAGGCTTACGTCGCTCCCGAATCACGCCATGATAAAAAGAAGGTGCAATGGGCTTCAGGTGGTGATGATGATGTTTCAGGTGGTGGTGCCTATACGCACATGACCATACTTGCTGAAAATAATCACGGCCTGGCTAATTTATTTCGACTCTCATCACTTGCTTCGCTCGAAGGCTATTACTACAAGCCGCGTATGGATCGTGAGTTACTTTCAAAATATGCCGATGGGCTAATTGCAACAACTGGTTGTCCGGGTGGCGAAATTCAGACTCGACTTCGCATGGGCAATTACAAAGAGGCAATACGCGCCGCAAGTGACTATCGCGATATTTTTGGAGCCAGCAACTTCTTCCTTGAATTGATGGATCATGGAATTGATGTCGAGACACGAGTAAAAGAAGATCTTTTGAAACTTGGTCGTGAACTCAAACTTCCTCTACTTGCAACCAATGATTTGCACTACACCCGACATGAAGATGCACCTGCTCATGAAGCGCTGTTATGTGTTCAATCTGGTTCTACTTTGGCAGATCCTAAACGCTTTAAATTCGATAACGATGAGTTTTATCTCAAGTCTCCAGCGCAAATGCGCGAACTATTTAAAGATATTCCAGAAGCTTGCGATAACACCTTACTTATTGCTGAACGCTGTAATGTGAAATTACGCGAAGGTGAAAATTTAATGCCCGCATTCGCGGTCCCGGCTGGCGAAACGGAAGACACTTGGCTGCGTAAAGAATCTGAACGTGGCCTCATAGAGAGATTTGGTGACCGTCTCACTGACGTCGAACGTAATCGTTTAAATTACGAATTAGATGTCATGGAGAAAATGGGATTCCCTGGCTACTTCTTAGTAGTTGCCGACCTAGTCTCACATGCAAAGAAAGTTGGAATCCGAGTTGGACCAGGACGAGGTTCGGCGGCGGGTTCACTTGTCGCGTATGCACTAGGTATCACTGGATTAGATCCGATTGAGCATGGACTTTTATTTGAACGTTTTCTAAATCCAGAACGTATTTCTATGCCTGATATTGATTTAGATTTTGATGAGCGCCGGCGCAACGAAATGATCCGTTATGCAACTCAAAAATATGGTGAAGATCGAGTGGCTCAAATTATTACCTATGGAACTATCAAATCTAAACAAGCGCTAAAGGATGCAACTCGGGTGCTCGGTTATCCCTATGTAATCGGGGAGAAGTTAACTAAGGCGCTTCCGCCATCTGTAATGGGCAAAGATATTTCTTTATCAGGTGTTTTTGATTCGCAAGACCCACGTTATGGCGAAGCAGGTGAATTCCGAGATTTATACAGCACCGACCCTGACTCTAAAAAAGTTGTTGATGTAGCACGCGGACTAGAAGGCTTAAAACGCCAATGGGGAGTGCACGCCGCTGGAGTAATTCTCTCGCGCGAGCCGTTACTTGATGTAATTCCAATTCATCGGCGTGAAGCAGATGGCGCCATAATTACACAGTTTGATATGGGTGCTTGCGAATCTACTGGACTTCTAAAGATGGATTTTCTAGGTCTTCGAAATCTCTCGGTACTCGATGACGCGTTAATTAATATAAAAGAAAATCAAGGCGTTGATGTTGTACTCGAGGATTTACCGCTCTCTGATCAAAAAACATTTGAACTACTTTCGCGTGGTGACACACTCGGTGTGTTTCAACTCGATGGCGGACCGATGCGCGCACTGCTGCGAAATATGGCCCCGGATTCATTTGCCGATATTTCAGCGGTGATTGCTCTTTATCGCCCCGGTCCAATGGGCGAGAACGCGCACAATAACTACGCAGATCGAAAAAATGGTCGTAAACCAGTTGAACCAATTCACCCAGAGCTTTCTGAGGCGCTAAAAGATATTTTGGGTGACACCTATGGATTAATTGTTTATCAAGAACAGGTAATGGCGATCGCCCAGAAGGTTGCTGACTTTTCACTAGGTCGTGCTGATTTATTGCGAAAAGCTATGGGTAAGAAAAATAAAGAGATTCTGGATAAAGAGTATGTGCCATTTGAAGCCGGAATGAAAGAGAATGGTTTCTCAACTGCTGCCATTAAAAGACTTTGGGACGTCCTAATTCCGTTTTCGGATTACGCTTTCAACCGAGCACATAGCGCCGGTTATGGTGTTGTTTCTTTCTGGACGGGTTACCTGAAAGCAAACTATCCAACAGAATATATGGCGGCGTTATTAACGAGCGTTCGTGATGATAAGGATAAGTCTGCGCTTTATCTTTCAGAGTGTCGCCGTATGGGAATCAAAGTTCTTCCACCAGATGTGAATGAGTCAAATGCTGAATACACCCCCCGCACATCAGATATTCGATTCGGCCTAGCAGCGATCCGCAATGTAGGAGAAGGTGTTGTTGCTTCGATTAAGAGTGCACGTGAAAGTAAAGGTGCCTTCACTTCCTTTGGAGATTTCCTAGCAAAGGTAGATGCGCAGGTTTGCAATAAGAAAACTATTGAATCACTAGTCAAAGGCGGAGCCTTTGACTCACTACTTCATCCGCGCAAGGGTCTAATGTCAATCCATCTGGAAGCGATTGATTCGGTAATCGAGAGCAAGCGTGCAGAAGCAATTGGCCAGTTTGATCTCTTCGGTGGCGAGTCAATGACACAAGTTGCAGGTCTGGATATTGAGATCCCAAATATTGAATGGGATAAAGAAACACTTTTAGTTTTTGAGCGCGAAATGTTAGGACTATACGTTTCAGATCACCCGCTACTTGGTGTGGAACATATTTTGCGTTCCAACACAGATATGTCGATTAGCGCCTTACTAGCCGATGAAAGTTCTCCTGACGGAGTTGTAACTCTTGGCGGATTGATCACTGGTGTTCAGCGCAAGGTCTCTCGTCAGGGAGCGTCTTGGGCGATCGTTAGTTTAGAAGATCTGGAGGGCGCCGTTGAAGTTCTGTTTTTTGCAAATACTTACAATCAATATGCGCTCACTTTAATTGAAGATCGAGTTGTAACCGTTCGTGGTCGATTTGAAAGACGAGATGAACAATTACGTTTTACTGCGCTAGAAATGAAATTACTTGATGTTTCAACAGGTCCAGTTGGGCCACTGCTAATCTCGCTTCCAATCGCACAGTGCACGCCGCCAGTTGTCGATCGAATGAAAGAAATTCTGCGCTCTCATCCGGGTAAGCGCGAAGTTCATATGCAGATCGATGACCAAGGTGTATTAACAACAATGAAGATTGATGCGCTCGTCACATCATCACCAAGTTTGAGCGCTGATCTGAAATCGATTCTGGGTCCAGACTGCTTAGTCAGATAATCGCAATCCAAGGCGGTAGCAGCGCCCGATAGACTTTAGGCATGATTCGTACGCTTGATCTCCGAGGTACCAAGCTCTCTAAGGCTGGCTACCAACGCGCGATTCCACGAGCAACTCTTGATATTGCAGCGGCCATGGTTGCGATTGAGCCAATTTTAAAACGCGTTAAAAATGGTAACGAAGAAGATTTATTGGAGTTGGCCGAAGAATTTGATGGTGTTCGTCCGATTCAGATTCGCGTTCCACAATCGGCGTTAGATCAAGCGCTTCTTGAATTAGATCCTAAAGTTCGCACTGCGCTAGAGCGCTCGATTGAAAGAATTAAATTAGTTCACAATGATCAAATTCGTAGCGAAAAAACAACACGCGTAGTTGATGGTGGCACTGTTACAGAGCGCTGGATTCCAGTCGATCGAGTCGGGCTTTATGTTCCGGGTGGTCGTGCGGTTTATCCAAGTAGCGTTCTTATGAATGTAATTCCTGCACAAATCGCCAAAGTTTCAAGTATCGCTGTCGCATCTCCTCCCCAAAAAGAATTTGGCGGGCTACCGCATCCAACAATTTTGGCAGCGTGTGCGCTACTTGGAATTACTGAGGTTTACGCCGTCGGTGGTGCGCAGGCAATTGCTCTCTTCGCTTATGGAATGGATAACCTGAGTGAGAAATGTGACTTAGTAACTGGTCCTGGAAATATCTATGTGGCCGCAGCTAAGCGTGCGCTGCGTGGTGCTATTGGAATCGATTCAGAGGCTGGCCCAACGGAGATTGCGATACTTGCCGATGAGAGTGCACGCGCGGCAGATGTTGCCTCTGATTTAATTAGTCAAGCAGAACACGATGTAATAGCCGCTGCAGTGCTGGTTACTAATTCAGAAAAGTTAGCGCAGGAAGTTATAAATGAGTTGACTGCGCGGGTTGCCAAAACCAAGCACTCTGTAAGAATTCGAGAAGCACTCTCTGGAGTCCAATCAGCGATTGTTTTGGTTGATTCAATCGAACAAGGTTTAGATGTTGTGAATGCATATGCCGCTGAGCATTTAGAGATACAAACACTTAACTCAGTGAGCGATTCTTTGAAAATTAGAAATGCTGGAGCAATTTTTATTGGCCGTTTCTCGCCAGTTTCACTTGGAGACTACTCAGCGGGCTCTAATCACGTTTTGCCAACAGGGGGATGTGCTTGTCATAGCAGCGGGCTTTCGGTTCAAACTTTTCTCCGTGGATTGCACTACATCGAATATTCGAAAGATGCTTTCGTTGATATTGCAGAAACAGTTATCACTTTGGCTAACTCAGAGGATTTACCAGCACACGGCGAAGCGATGACCGCCCGTCTGGAAAATTTATGAGCCAAGAGATTTGGCCAGATTGGCTTCCGTTACGAAAAGATTTATCGTCGCTCTCACCCTATGGCGCACCGCAGGTGCCTGCCGACGCAGTTTTAAATACTAATGAGAGTCCGTTCCCACCATCATCAGCGCTAGTTAAAGCTATTGCACTGCGGGTGAGCGAAGAGGGTCTCAGACTGAATCGTTATCCAGATAGAGATGCCGTTCAATTGCGAAGTTTGCTGGCTACGTTTATAAATAAACTTTCTCAGACCAAGTTTGACCTCGAAAGTATCTGGCCGGCTAATGGAAGTAACGAAATCATTCAAAGTATCTTTCTAGCATTTGGGGAATCAGGAGCGCTCGGTTTCACTCCCTCTTACTCAATGCATCCGATAATTGCCAAGGTTGTCGGAATGGATTTTCAGGATGGTGGAAGGTGTTCAGACTTTAGCGTTGATCTAGTTAGCGCAAAAGAAAAGATAGCCAAACTTAAACCAGGCCTAACAATTATTACTACTCCAAATAATCCGACTGGAACTTTAATGGCAATTTCAGAAATTGAAGAGTTGGCAGTTGCCGCGGCGACAGTCGGTGGCCTTTTAATAGTGGATGAGGCATACGCTGAATTTTCTAGCGAGATCTCTGCCGTGACTCTAATTAACCAGTATCCAAATGTGGTTGTCATTCGTACGATGAGTAAGGCATTCGCATTCGCTGGCGCACGGGTTGGTTATTTTGTGGCCAATCCGGCAGTTGTTAGGGCCGCTTTATTGGTGCGATTGCCGTATCACTTAAGTGCTCTGACTCAAGCTGCTGCTGCGGCGGCTCTGGAGTTTCAAGATGAGTTACTAGGTAATGTAGATAGGTTGATTGATTCACGGAAGGCGGTAGTCAAAGAACTTGAGGCTCTTGGTCTGATTGTGGTTCCAAGCAGCGCCAACTTCATCCTATTTACTGGTTTCCAAATGCCAGCTGATCAGTTATGGCAGAAGCTGCTAGATCACGGAGTTCTTATTCGAGATGTGGGATTATTAGCCCACTTAAGAATGACAATTGGCAACGATGCCGAGAACTTAAAATTTGTTCATGCCCTGCAAGAAATATTAAATGGAGAGAGAAAATGAGAACTTCCCGGGTAGAGCGTAAAACCAAAGAGTCGCATGTAATAGTAGAACTCAATTTGGATGGAACTGGTGAAATTTCGGTTGACACCGGTGTTCCGTTCTTTGATCACATGTTGGCTCAACTTGGAAAGCACTCAGGCTTTAACTTAACGGTTAAAACCATTGGAGATGTTGAGGTTGATTCTCACCATTCGGTAGAAGATACGTCTTTGGCCTTCGGTCAAGCGCTACGTGAAGCGTTAGGCGACAAAATTGGAATCAGACGTTTTGGCGATGCGATGGTTCCTCTAGATGAAGTTTTAGTTCAAGCAGCGGTCGATCTTTCAGGGCGACCATATTTAGTACATCGTCAACCCGAAATTGTTGAATTAATTGGAACCTTTGATACCACATTAGGAAAGCACATCTGGGAATCAATCGTTGCTGAAGCACGCATCGCTCTGCATGTTCGAGTTCTTGAAGGACGAAATGCACACCATGTCTTTGAAGCACAATTTAAAGCAGTAGCTCGCGCGCTTCGCGATGCAGTCTCGCTAGATGGTGGAATCGCAGGAGTTCCTTCAACTAAAGGATCACTTTAAAAGTGATTGCAATACTTGATTACGGTTCTGGAAATTTACGTTCTGCCCAACGCGCATTTGAACGTAGTGGCGCCGAAGTCGTAATAACTTCTGATTATGAAACTGCGCTTAATGCCAGTGGTTTAGTTGTTCCGGGGGTTGGAGCCTTCGCTTCGTGTATGCGTGGCTTGGTCTCAGTTCGTGGTGACGCTATTGTCCGAGAAAGAGTTGCTAAATCCAGACCGACTTTGGGAATCTGTGTCGGCATGCAAATACTTTTCCGTGATGGCGACGAACATGCGCAAGGGTCTCTACATCAGGGAGTTGGAGTTTGGCAAGAAAGCATTTCAAAAATGAGCGCACCGATTTTGCCGCATATGGGTTGGAATACAGTGACGGTCAGCGGTAGTTCAGAACTCTTTAAAGGAATTGAAGATCAATCGTTTTATTTTGTACATTCATATGCTGCAAAGACGACTGTTGGTAAAACTCAGGCATGGGGTTTATACGGTGAAAAGTTTTTAGCAGCGGTGGAAGATGACGCTATTTGCGCAACACAATTTCATCCAGAGAAATCTGGAGATGCTGGTTTAACTCTGATTCAGAATTGGGTAAATCTAATATGACGATCTCGAACTATCTTGAACTACTTCCAGCTGTAGATGTTAAAGATGGCAGGGCGGTTCGCTTGGTTCAAGGCGAGTTAGCCCAAGAAAGCATCTACGGTGCACCGCTTGAGGTGGCGCTGGAGTTTCAAGCAGCCGGAGCTGAGTGGTTGCATTTGGTAGATCTTGATGCGGCATTTGGACGCGGTGACAATAGTGAACTCTTAGCCCACGTAATTGGAAAATTAGATATCAAAGTTGAACTCTCTGGAGGCATTAGAGATGACGAGTCGCTAACGCGTGCGCTAGCAACGGGATGTCGCCGAATTAACTTGGGAACCGCTGCACTTGAAAATCCAGATTGGACGGCGCGCATAATTGCCGAACATGGAGATCGAATTGCAGTTGGACTGGATGTGCGTGGACATGTCTTAGCCGCGCGCGGTTGGACCAAGGAAGGTGGCGATCTCTTTGAAACCCTAGAGCGCTTGGAGCGTGATGGATGCGCTCGATACGTAGTCACTGATGTGACTAAAGATGGAACGTTGCAAGGACCAAACTTAGAACTTTTGCGCGAAGTCTGTGCTGTAACAAAGAAGCCAGTTGTTGCAAGTGGTGGAATTTCATCGTTGGCAGATATTGCCGCACTCTCGCAATTGCACGTAATTGGAGTAGAGGGCGCAATCGTTGGTAAAGCGTTATACGCGGGTGCGTTCACTTTGGAGCAAGCTCTGGCTATTACTAAGGGTGCTCAATAAATGTCACTTTCGATTCGGATAATTCCATGTTTGGATGTGACCGATAGTCGAGTTGTAAAAGGAGTTAACTTCACAAATTTGATTGATGCGGGAGATCCGGTTGACTTAGCCTCGCTCTATGACGTTGAAGGTGCGGATGAATTAACTTTTCTAGATATTTCCGCGAGTAGTTCTAATCGTGAGACCACCTTAGATGTCGTACGAAAAACAGCAGAGCAAGTATTTATTCCTCTTACGGTCGGAGGCGGAATACGTTCGGTTGACGATGTTGATCGCTTGCTTCGTGCAGGGGCAGATAAGGTTTCTATAAATACTTCGGCTATTGCTCGCCCTGAGTTAATTTCCGAAATTGCAGATCGCTTTGGATCTCAAGTATTAGTTATTTCGATAGATGCGCGTAGGGCACGAACTGAATCTGGTTTTGAAGTCACAACTCATGGTGGAAGAGAAAGTGCCAGACTTGACGCGCTAACTTGGGTAGAGAAAGCCTGCGCTCTCGGTGCTGGTGAAATTTTGCTTAACTCAATGGATGTTGATGGAACACGAGCAGGTTATGACATTGGCATGATCAAGGCAGTTCGCGCCGTCTCGCATGTGCCCTTGATCGCTAGTGGAGGAGCGGGCGCCCTTGAAGATTTTGCGGCAGCTCTTGATGCTGGAGCAAATGCGCTTCTCGCGGCGAGCGTCTTTCATTTTGGTGTTCATCGAATCAGTGATGTAAAGAATTACTTGAGCGCACAGGGATATCCCATTCGCATGAATAAGCCGCGCTAAGGCAGAATAAGGACATGAGTGCAAACCTTTTACCTGAAATAAGTGCGCTCCTAAAAGATCCAGGCGCGTTGATTCCAGCGATCGCCCAAGATAGTAAAACTGGCGAAGTTCTCATGCTTGCTTACATGAGCCAAGAATCGTTGGCAAAAACTTTGGAATCAGGATTTGCAACTTACTTTAGTCGTAGCCGTAACGAGCTGTGGCTTAAAGGTGCAACATCTGGACATACACAGAAGGTAATTTCGATCGCTTTAGATTGTGATGGAGATTCCCTATTGATCAAAGTCGAGCAACTTGGTGTGGCTTGCCACACCGGAAATGCTACGTGTTTTCATCAGCCGATAAAATTGAATCTGAAGGCTTAAGAAAATGAATCTAGTTGAATTTCAAAAGTATGCAAAAGAATTTAATGTAATCCCTGTTTTCCGAAAACTTTTAGCAGATGGTGAAACCCCTCTCGGGGTTTACCGCAAACTCGCAAAGAACCAAGCTTCAACATTTTTACTTGAGTCAGCAGAACATGGGGGAGTCTGGTCGAGATATTCCTTTATCGGCGCGCATTCACAGGCCACTCTGAGTGAAAGAGATGGCAAGGCAATTTGGGTTGGCGTGACTCCCGCAGGCGCTCCGATGGGAATTGATCCGTTGGAAGCGCTGCGCTTATCGGCCGAGCACTTAAAGTCACCAAAGATTGAGGGACTTCCTCCACTAACCGGTGGGCTAGTTGGATATATGGGCTATGACTCGGTCCGTGGTCTTGAAAAACTCCCAACACTCTCTCTAAAAGATATTCCACTTCCAGAATTAGCATTCATGTTAACTAGTGATCTTGCCGTAATGGATCACGCAGAGGGAACGATAACGTTGATTGCCAATGCCATTAATTGGAATGGAAGTAATGAAAATGTCGATGTGGCATTTTATGATGCGCAGTCTCGACTAGATCGTATGCAATCAGAATTGCAAGGTTCAGTACCCGGCTTTATTGATCAAATACCCGATGTGCAGGAACCGAATTTTACGCAGAATATTTCTAGTGCTGATTTTATTAGCAAAGTACTTATAGCCAAAGAAGAAATAGTCGCAGGTGAGGCATTTCAAATTGTACTTTCGCAACGCTTTGCAATGGATTGCACCGCTGATGCGCTAGATGTCTATAGAGCGCTGCGTTTACATAATCCGAGTCCATACATGTATTTATTTAGATTTACCGATGGAATCGAAATAGTTGGCTCCAGCCCAGAAGCGCTAGTTAAAGTTACGGGCAAAGAGGTCATGGTTCACCCGATTGCTGGAACCCGAAAAAGGTCCACTTCGGCAGAAGAAGACCATCGCTTAGGTGAAGAACTTTTAGCTGATCCCAAAGAAAGAGCTGAACATTTGATGTTAGTTGATTTGGGGCGTAACGATTTGGGACGTATCTGCACACCGGGCAGCGTTGAAGTAATCGACTTCATGCATATTGAACGGTATTCACACGTTATGCATATCGTTTCAACTGTAATTGGAGAACTTGCAACGGACTCGACACCAGTAGATGCACTCTTTGCGGTATTTCCAGCAGGAACACTCTCTGGTGCGCCAAAACCTCGAGCGATGGAAATAATCGAAACCCTTGAACCTACGCGACGTGGTCTTTATGGGGGAGCGATTGGTTATATCGATTTCACTGGAAATATAGATACCTGTATTGCGATACGTACAGCGTTAATTCATAACGGAGTGGCTTACATCCAAGCTGGTGCGGGAATTGTCGCTGATTCTGATCCAGAATCAGAGAATCAAGAATGCGCTAATAAGGCTGCTGCAGTTTTAGGTGCAGTAAGCGTTGCAAATAGATTACGTTTATCTAATGTCTAATTTACTTGAGGTTTTCATTTCAATTGTCGTTGTGTCGGCGCTAGTAGTTATTATTTCACAACGCTTCAGAATTTCCAAGCGTTATGAAAGAAAGTCTCATTCCCAAAACCCATGGAGCGCTTTAGATAATGGGATTGATCCCACGGATGATGGTGGTAAAAAATGAGCGTTCTAGATTCAATTATTGCTGGTGTTCGAGAAGATCTTGCAGCGCGCAGAAAACCTTTAAATCTTATTTATGAATTGATGGAGACTGCGCCGACTGTTCGTGATGCACATTTGGCGCTAAGTGGAAATGAAATGAAAGTGATTGCAGAAGTTAAGCGATCATCACCCAGCAAAGGCGTTCTTTCAGCAATTTCAGATCCAGCAGCCTTGGCGCAGCAGTACGAAGCGGCAGGGGCGAGTGTTATTAGCGTGCTTACTGAGGAACGTAGATTTAAAGGAACGCTGGCTGATTTAGATGCTGTTCGCAGCAGAGTTGATATTCCAATTTTACGTAAAGACTTTATGGTCGATGAGTATCAATTCTTTGAGGCAAGAGCTCATGGTGCTGATGTAATTCTGTTGATCGTGGCAGCACTTTCAAAGAGTCAGTTACAAGACTTTTTTGATATTGCAACAGAGTTAAAAATGGCGGCACTAATTGAAGTCCATACCGCTGATGAACTTGAACGCGCTCTTGAAATATCACCACGCATTATTGGCGTTAACTCCAGAAACTTAAAGACGCTCGAGGTTGACCCCGCCGCATTTCAAGATTTAATTCCACGCATTCCAAAGAATCTAATAAAGGTTGCCGAATCTGGGATATCCAGTCGCGCCGAAGTCGAATTTGCCCAAAAATACGGCGCAAATGCAATTCTGGTCGGGGAGGCGCTGGTTATCTCAGGCGATCCTGAATTGGCGATGCGAAACTTATTGGGGCACGGGTAGAATTTCAGACATGACAACGACGCCTCGCGAAGATCTCTCCTCGATTCTTGGACATTTTGGTCCCTATGGCGGACGTTTTGTACCTGAGGCTTTAATTGGCGCACTTGATGAGTTAGAGCAAGCACATATAACGGCCCAGAAAGATCCAGTTTTCCTAGCAGAGCTCGCTGAATTACATCGCACATATTCAGGTCGCCCTAGCATCATTACCGAAGCAAAACGTTTTGCTGAGCACGCAGGTGGCGCCCGAATTATTTTAAAGCGCGAAGATCTCAATCACACTGGAAGTCATAAAATAAATAACGTGCTTGGCCAGGCTCTTTTAACTAAGCGCATGGGAAAGAAAAGAATTATTGCTGAGACAGGTGCGGGACAACACGGCGTTGCCTCTGCAACGGCTGCAGCACTCATGGGGTTCGAATGTGTTGTCTATATGGGCGAAGAAGATACAAAACGCCAATCCCTAAATGTGGCGCGTATGAAGTTACTTGGCGCCGAAGTAATTCCAGTTACCAGCGGCTCACGTACTTTGAAAGATGCCATTAATGAAGCGATGCGTGACTGGGTTACAAATGTAGATACGACTCACTACATGCTTGGCACTGTCGCAGGTCCGCATCCATTCCCAACTCTGGTTCGTGATTTCCATAAAATTATTGGTGAAGAAACTCGTGAGCAAGTGCTTGAGTTAACGGGGCGACTACCTGACGCTGTGCTCGCTTGCGTTGGTGGAGGCTCGAATGCAATTGGCATCTTTCATCGCTTTATTTCTGATCCATCTGTCCGTCTGATTGGTTTGGAAGCAGGTGGAGATGGAGTTGAAACCGGTCGCCATGCTGCGACGATCACGGGCGGCACTCCGGGAGTTCTACACGGAACGCGTTCATATGTACTTCAAGATAAGAATGGTCAAACCGTAGAGTCACATTCCATTTCTGCAGGTCTAGATTATCCAGGTGTTGGCCCTGAACACGCATATCTGCACGACATTGGTCGTGCTGAATATCGTGCGATTACAGATGAGCAGGCTATGCACGCATTCGCATTGCTCTCAAAGACGGAAGGAATAATTCCAGCGATTGAAACCGCTCATGCGCTAGCAGGAGCGCTGCAAGTTGGAAATGAGTTAGGTAAAGATGCGGTAATTGTTATAAACCTTTCCGGACGTGGAGATAAAGATGTTCAGACTGCCGCAGATTATTTTGGAATTCCGCTTCACTAAGAAGCGCAAATTAAAATGACGAAGTTAGATGATCTCTTCATCCAAGTGCGTGCCGAAAATCGTGCTGCGCTTATTGCATACATTCCTGCCGGTTTTCCTACACAAATCGGCTGTGGCAAAGTAATTCAAACTTTGGTTGAAGCAGGAGTTGATGCGATAGAAATTGGCTTTCCATATAGTGACCCAGTTATGGATGGTCCAACTATTCAGGCAGCAGCAGTAACCGCACTTGAAAATGGAACGGGCGCCGCTGAAGTATTTGCGGCGTTAAAGACAGCAACGGATGCCGGCGTTCCAGCGGTAGTTATGACCTACTGGAATCCAATCGAAAAATATGGCACTTCGGAATTTGCTAAATCAATCGCGGAAAATGGTGGCTCTGGAGTTATCACCCCAGATTTAACAATTGAGGAATCATCGGCTTGGCTTGATGCGACAAAGGTCAGTGAAATAAATCCAATTTATGTTGTGGCTCCTAGCACTCTAGATGCGCGCCTTGGCAAAGTCACTGCAAATTGTGGTGGTTTTGTTTATGCCGCGAGCCTAATGGGAGTCACTGGTGCTCGCGCAGTAGTTTCATCAGGTGCGGGAGATTTGGTAGCAAGAATTCGCACCCATACCGACCTACCGGTTGCGGTTGGCCTCGGAGTTTCAACTCGCGAGCAAGCGAAGGGCGTTGCTGCATACGCTGACGGAGTAATTGTTGGCTCGGCCTTTATCAAAGCTATACAAGATTCTCCCGATGAAGCGGCAGGACTGTTAGCCGTTAAGAATTTGGCACAAGAGTTAGCGAAAGGTGTACGTGAAGGAAGATGAAAGAAACTTTTCTAAAGCTACAACCATGGCTGGGTTTAATTGCTCGACTAACACTTGGCGTAGTTCTCTTTCTAGCGGGCTACTTAAAAGTTGATGAATTAGAGATATCTCAAATGGCGGTTCGCGCTTATGAGATGCTCCCAATTTCAGTAGCAAATTTTCTGGGAATTGTGATTCCATTCTTTGAAGTCGCCATTGGACTTCTTTTAATTTTAGGTGCTGCCACGCGATTGATGGCCGCTCTTGGTGGAGCGCTTATGGTGGTCTTCATCATTGCTATCGCTCAGGCTTGGGCTCGTGGACTCAGTATCGATTGTGGCTGCTTCGGTGGGGGAGGCACAATCGACCCAAGCGAGACTCGATATTTGCAAGAAATAATCCGGGATGCAGGTCTGGCTTTGCTCGGATTCTATTTAGTTCGTTATCCTCTATCTAAGTTTTCAATAGATAAAAATAATCGCATCACTAATTCGGGAGAGATGGAATAAGAATGGCACAAGCTAAGAAAGCAACTGGCGGTAAAGATAACTTTACGCGCAACCTTGTAGTGGCAGTTGTAGTCGGTGTGGTTCTAATTATGTTGGTTCCTACCCTTCTATCAAAAAAATCTGACACCAATGCAGCGATACCTTCTGTCGCATCCGTACAGGACGGTTACGGACTTGTTTTCAATAAAGAGGTCACGGGTGTTCCATTTATTGAAATCTATGAAGATTTTCAATGCCCAGCCTGCGAAAGATTTGAAAGTGTAAGCGGTCCATATATTGAGGAGCTAATTGCAACTAAGCAAGCCAAGGTTGCTTATCACACGCTCTCATTCTTGGGCGGAGAGTCTCAGTTGGCGGCCAACGCTGCGGCGTGTGCTGCAGATCAAGGAAAATTTATTCAATTCCACAAGACTTTGTATGCAAATCAACCATCTGAAAATTCGGGCGCTTGGACAACGGATTACTTAGCAACTCTTGGAGTTAGCCTTGGTATCACAGATCCTGTATATGAAAAGTGTGTAAAGGATCAGGATTATTTAGGTTGGGTAAAGAATGTTGCCGAAGAAGGTGCAAAGCGCAATATAAATTCGACTCCAACGGTTCTGATCAATGGTAAAGAAATTGATCGCAATACTGCTTATGGATCCTTGGAGGGATTTAAAGCCGCAGTTGCGAAGGGCTAACTAACAATGATCGTGAATCGTTCGATTCCGACGCCCAGCTTTTCTCAGTTTGAAGTAGGACCGCTCACGGTCCACCTTTATGCCCTCTGTATTATCGCTGGAATCGCAATCGCCATTTGGTTAGGTAATAAGCGATTTGCTTCAGTGAATTCAGATTTGCAGGGTGTGGTTTCAGAAGTCGCAGTTATCGCGGTGCCATCAGGAATTATTGGGGGACGTCTTTATCACGTTATCTCTTCGCCGTCGGAATATTTTGGCGAAAATGGAAATTTGATTAATATTTTTAAAATCTGGCAAGGCGGACTTGGTATCTGGGGTGCAATCTCACTCGGCGCACTTGGTGCTTATTTTTCATATCGCCGCCTTGCTAGAACGGTCTCGCTTCCATCTTTCGGAGTGTTTCTTGATGCGATTGCACCAGGAATTCTCTTCGCGCAAGCAATTGGAAGATTTGGAAATTGGTTTAACGCAGAATTATTTGGCAGGCCACTAGATACTTGGTGGGGGTTGGAAATCGCCTATCGTGATCGCCCACGGGGCTTTGGTTTATTTGAAACCTTTCATCCAACTTTTGCCTACGAGGCCATTTGGTCGAGTTTGATTGCCATACTTCTAATTCGTTATGGAAAATATTGGTCTGCCGGTGCCACTTTTGCAGCCTACGTGAGCGCTTACTCATTTGGCAGGTTTTTCATTGAATCAATCAGAATAGACCCAGCAGAGTTGCTAGGCGGATTACGCATCAATCAGTGGGTTAGTGCACTCATATTCATCTTAGCAAGCGCTATATTTTTAAAATTTTATCGTCGCGAGCAAAGTCAGCCAAGGTAAATTTAGTGATTCAGGTAGACTAGAGGCATGGCCTTAGAAGATGTCTACCAGCGAAACTTAAGTCATCGCACACATCGTGCGGGTTGGTTGCGTGCTGCTGTCTTAGGCGCAAATGATGGTCTAGTTTCAACCGCTTCTTTGATGATCGGCGTAAGTGCAGCAAAGATTGGTGGAGTCGATTCACAGGGAGTGTTGATTGCTACTGGGGTTGCAGGGATTGTTGCGGGTGCAATGTCAATGGCCGTTGGCGAATATGTTTCGGTTCGTTCACAAAATGATATTGAAAACTCTGATCGCGTTCTGGAGATTGAACATCTAGCGGTAGATCCTGAATCTGAACTTCTTGAGTTACAACACATATACATCAGTCGCGGCCTTACTCCTGAATTAGCAATGGAGGTAGCGCAGGCCATGCATGATCGAGATCCCCTAGAAGCGCATTTGCGTGATGAACTCGGTCAGCATCCCCAAAACAAAGCGCGTCCGGTCCAGGCGGCAATCGCCTCCGCTGCATCATTTACAGCAGGCGGTCTAATTCCGTTTTTGGGTGCCTTTGCTCCAACGATCAACCTAATCAACTACAGCATTGTTGGCTTCACTATTGCCGGTTTGATTATGACTGGAGTAATAAGCGCCAAAACTGCTGGATCTAAGGTATCAACAACGACTATTAGGGTAATTCTAGGTGGGTGCCTAGGCATGGCGATAACCGCCGGCATTGGTAATTTGCTTCACGTAAGCGGCATCTAGTCATTCGATTGGATCTAAGTTCACTGCGCCAAAAGTGAACAACTCTTGCTACTCTTTTACCTAAAGAAAGTAATTATTTAATTTCTGGGTCAGCGTTGTCCCATTTTAATTTCAATGGTCGATAACAGGAGTGTGTATCAGATGGCTCTCTCATCTAATTATCCAGTAACACAAGGTCTTTATGATTCTGCCAACGAGCATGATGCTTGCGGTGTTGCAATGGTTGCCACTTTAAATAAAATGCCAACGCACGAAATTGTAGAAAAGGCTTTAACCGCTCTACGAAATATGGAACACCGCGGGGCATCAGGGGCTGAACCCGATAGTGGCGACGGTGCTGGGATATTAATTCGTGTTCCTCATGCTTTCTATAAAGAAGTCACTGAATTTGAACTACCAGAAAGCAATTTTTATGCCACTGGTATTGCATTTATCGCTCGGGGCGCAGAAGTACGAACTGAAATCGCAAAAATTGCTGAAGAAGAAGGTCTAAAAGTATTGGGATGGCGCGAGCTTCCTATCAATGCATCATCACTTGGAAAGACCGCAACATCGGTGATGCCAATTTTTGAACAACTCTTTATTGCTGGCAAAAATAACGAATCAGGTATCGAACTTGATCGACTTGCATTTTGTCTACGCAAGCGAGCTGAGCACTCGTTGGATTTATATTTCCCATCTCTTTCTTCACAGACAATTGTTTACAAGGGAATGCTCACCACTGGACAACTCGAAGAGTTTTTCCCAGATTTGAGTGATCAGCGCGTTGTTTCACCAATGGCGCTAGTCCACTCTCGTTTTTCAACAAATACTTTTCCATCGTGGCCGCTGGCTCACCCATATCGTTTTATTGCCCATAACGGTGAAATCAATACAGTTAAGGGAAATCGTAACTGGATGCGCGCCCGCGAATCACTTCTTGCAAGTGAATTAATTCCGGGAGACATTAGTCGCTTATTTCCAATCGTTGAAATGTCCGGTAGTGATTCAGCTTCCTTTGATGAAGTATTAGAACTTCTCTATCTCGGCGGTCGCCCGTTGCATCATGCAGTTTTAATGATGATTCCAGAAGCGTGGGAAAACCACACCACAATGTCTCAGAAGCGTCGCGATTTTTACGCTTTCCATGCCTCGCTTATGGAACCTTGGGATGGACCAGCCTGCGTAACATTCACTGATGGACATTTTGTTGGCGCAGTCCTCGATCGAAATGGTCTACGTCCTTCTCGATACTGGGTGACCGACGACGGAATCGTTGTCTTAGCATCTGAAGTTGGTGTTCTTGAATTTCCTGCCGAAAAAATTGTTCGCAAGGGTCGCTTGCAACCAGGAAAAATGTTCTTAGTTGATATCGAAACTGGTCGCATTATTGAAGATGATGAAATAAAAGATACCTTGGCAGATGCTGCTCCATACGGAAAATGGCTTGCTGATGGAATGGTTAAATTAAGTGAATTACCGGCACGTGAACACATTCTTTATCCGCACTCATCGGTTGTTCGGCGCCAACGTGCTTTCGGATATACCGAAGAAGATTTACGTATTTTGATTACTCCAATGGCTAAAAACGGTATGGAAGCACTTGGTTCGATGGGTACTGATTCACCTATCGCTGCGCTATCTGAAAAGCCACGACTTCTCTTCGATTATTTCTCACAGCTTTTCGCTCAAGTGACCAATCCACCGCTTGATGCGATTCGAGAGGAGTTAGTCACAAGCTTGGGCGGCTCAATTGGACCTGAACACAACTTGCTTGATCCAGGCCCAGAATCCTGTCGCCAACTTTCGCTCGCTTTCCCAGTTATTGATAATGATGAGTTAGCAAAAATAATTCACATTAATGCCGACGACGATTTTCCAGAACTCGAAGCCTATGTTGTGCGGGGACTTTTCCCCGTTGTCGGAGATGGCAATACTTTACAGATTCGTTTAGAGGAAATTAAGCGGGAAGTTTCTGCCGCGATCCAAGCGGGAGCGCACGTAATTGTTCTTTCAGATCGCAATGGTGATGCAGAAGACTGCCCAATTCCATCTTTATTACTTACTGCAGCAGTACATCATCATTTAATTCGCGAGAAGACTAGAACTCAGGTTGGCTTGGTAGTTGAAGCTGGAGATGTTCGCGAAGTTCACCACGTTGCACTACTTATTGGATTTGGCGCAGCAGCCGTTAACCCATATTTAGCGATGGAATCTGCCGAAGATCTAGTACTGCAAGGAGTAATCACCGGAATCACACCTGAAAAAGCAGTGCGAAACATTATCAAGAGTCTCGGCAAGGGTGTATTGAAAGTAATGTCAAAAATGGGTATTTCAACAATCGCCTCATATACCGGCGCTCAAGTTTTTGAAGCGATTGGTTTATCGCAAGAGGTTATTAATGAGTATTTTGTCGGAACAACTTCTCGTCTTGGTGGAATCAATCTAGATACTATCGCTGAAGAAACTATCGCCCGCCATCACATTGCATACCCAGTTGGGGGAGCGATTCCAGGGTCTAAGCGACTGCCAATTGGCGGCGAGTATCAATGGCGCCGAGATGGTGAGCCACATCTATTTAATCCAGAGACTGTTTTCGCGCTGCAACACTCAACACGTTCCAAGCGCTATGACATCTTTAAGCGTTATACCGGCAAGGTTGATCAGCAAAGCAAGCAGCTGATGACGTTGCGTGGCCTATTTGAGTTCCAAACTGATAAGCAAGCTGCTATTTCAATTGATGAAGTCGAACCAATTTCAGAGATCGTTAAACGTTTCTCAACTGGTGCGATGTCATATGGATCAATTTCTCTCGAGGCCCACGAAACTTTGGCGATCGCCATGAACCGACTTGGTGGAAAATCTAATACCGGAGAAGGCGGCGAAGATTCAGAGCGCTTAATTCCGATGGCTAATGGGGATTCCAAGCGCAGTGCAATTAAACAAGTTGCCAGTGGTCGCTTTGGTGTAACAAGTGAGTACTTGGTCAATGCTGATGATATTCAAATCAAAATCGCACAAGGTGCCAAGCCAGGTGAGGGGGGCCAGCTTCCAGGTAACAAGGTTTATCCATGGATCGCCAAAGTTAGGTATTCAACGCCGGGTGTAGGTTTAATTTCACCTCCTCCGCATCATGATATTTATTCAATTGAAGATCTGGCTCAACTCATTCACGACTTAAAGAATGCAAATAAGAATGCACGTATCCACGTTAAGTTAGTTGCAGAAGTTGGCGTTGGAACAGTTGCTGCTGGAGTAAGTAAGGCACATGCCGATGTAGTTCTTATTTCGGGCCATGATGGTGGAACTGGAGCCTCGCCACTTACTTCTTTAAAGCACGCCGGTGGTCCTTGGGAACTTGGACTAGCCGAAACCCAGCAGACATTATTACTTAATGGATTGCGTGATCGAATTGTCGTTCAAACAGATGGACAATTAAAGACAGGGCGCGATGTTGTAATTGCTGCGCTACTTGGAGCCGAAGAGTACGGTTTTGCAACCGCGCCGCTTGTAGTTTCAGGTTGTGTAATGATGCGAGTTTGTCATCTAGATACCTGTCCTGTCGGAGTTGCAACGCAAAATCCAGAGTTGCGTAAACGCTTCACTGGAAAACCTGAATTCGTAGAAACTTTCTTTGAATATATTGCGCAAGAAGTTCGCGAGATTTTGGCATCACTTGGTTTCCGTACTCTGCAAGAGGCAATTGGTCATGTTGAGTATCTTGATACTCGAGATGCCGTCAGCCATTGGAAAGCCAGCGGCTTAGATCTTGCGCCACTTCTAGTACGTCCAGATGTTAAATCTGCTCTACATCGCACAACAACACAAGATCATGGCTTAGCTGCTGCTCTTGATAATAAATTAATTGAACTAGCCGCGCCAGCACTTGAAAGAGGTGAAGCAGTTCGCATTGATATGCCAGTAAAGAATGTAAATAGAACTGTTGGAACAATGCTGGGCTCGGAAGTGACCCGTCGTTATGGTTTAGCAGGACTTCCGGTCGGAACTATTGATCTAACTCTGCATGGCTCTGCTGGGCAGTCACTTGGAGCATTCCTGCCACAGGGAATCGTCATTCGCCTCTATGGTGATAGCAATGACTATGTTGGTAAAGGCATTTCGGGTGGACGCATAATTGTTCGTCCAGATGAAAAAGCTAAATTTGCTTCTGGCGATAACGTTATTGCCGGAAATGTAATCGGTTACGGTTCAACATCTGGCCAAATTTATATCCGTGGTTTAGTTGGAGAACGTTTCTGTGTTCGCAACTCAGGCGCTACTGCGATCGTTGAAGGTATTGGCGATCATGGTTGCGAATATATGACTGGTGGGATAGTGGTTATTCTCGGTGCAACTGGTCGAAATTTTGCGGCTGGTATGTCTGGAGGTCGTGCATTTGTACTCGATCTCAACCCGGCGCAGGTAAATACTGACATGGTAGATATTTTGAGCGTTCCTGAGGATCAGAAAGAACAGTTAAAGACCTTAGTTTCTGATTTCTTTACCGAAACAGGCTCAACAATTGCGAAAGAGTTACTAAAAGAATGGTCATCATCGGTAAGTAAATTCTCTCTCGTTATGCCAAGAGATTACGCTCGAGTTCTTGCCGCAATTGAGCGAGCTACAAAAGATGGTTTGCCGGTAGATCAATATGTCATGGAGGTAGCAGCAAATGGCTGATCCAAAGGGTTTTCTCACAACACCGCGCGAACTTCCAAAGCGTCGTCCAGTTGATATTCGAATCAAAGACTGGCATGAAGTGTACGAGCCTCAAAGTATGGAGCACCTACAAAAGCAGGCCGGTCGTTGTATGGATTGCGGTATTCCGTTCTGTCATGAAGGTTGTCCGCTCGGAAATTTAATTCCGGAATGGAATGATTTGATTTGGCGTGGCGATAAAGAAGAAGCGATTGATCGCCTTCACGCGACAAATAATTTCCCAGAATTTACTGGGCGACTCTGTCCTGCTCCTTGTGAAACCGCTTGCGTCATTGGAATCAATGCTGATGCTGTGACAATTAAACAAGTTGAGTTACGTACGATTGAAGAAGCTTTTGGTGCCGGAAATGTAAAGCCACTTCCTCCAGAGCGCATCACTGGTAAAACTGTCGCAGTTATTGGTTCTGGCCCTGCTGGATTAGCGGCGGCGCAACAATTAACTCGTGCTGGTCACACTGTGGCTGTGTACGAACGCGCCGATAAAATTGGTGGATTGTTGAGATACGGAATTCCAGAATTTAAAATGGAGAAGAACATCTTGGACCGCCGCCTTAACCAGATGGAGAAGGAAGGAACTCGTTTTCGTCCAGGAGTTGACGTGGGAGTTGAAATCACTGGCGAAGATCTGCGCAGAAAGTATGACGCAATAGTTTTGGCAGTTGGAGCAACTCAATGGCGTGATCTGCCAATTAAGGGGCGCGAAAATAAAGGAATTTATCAAGCGATGGAATTCTTGCCTTGGGGAAACAAGCAAGCACTTGGTGAGGTTGTAAATCCTGATATTAACGTCGCCGGAAAACATGTTGTGATTTTGGGTGGAGGAGATACCGGTGCAGATTGCCTTGGTACTTCGATTCGTCAAGGTGCAGCAAGTATCACGCAATTAGAAATTATGCCGCGACCAAGTGAGGAACGTTCATCTCTTCATCCTTGGCCAACATACCCAATGATTTACCGAGTCTCATCAGCCCATGAAGAAAATGACAATCGTATCTTTGCCGTCAGCACTGAAGAATTTATTGGTGACGGAAATGGAAATGTTAAGGCGATAAAGATTGTAGAAACCGAATTTGTTAATGGAAATTTTGAGCCTGTAATTGGAAGCGAGAAAGAACTTCCAGCTGATTTCGTTTTCCTTGCGCTGGGCTTTACTGGTCCTGAGAAATCACTACTACTTGAGCAATTAGAAGTAGATCTAGATGAGCGTGGGAATATTAAACGTGATGCTAATTACCAAACTTCGCAGGAAGGCGTCTTTGTCGCTGGAGATTGTGGTCGTGGACAGTCACTGATTGTTTGGGCTATCGCTGAAGGTCGTAGTGCAGCTGCTGGCATTGACATTTTCCTCGAAGGTGAAACTCAACTGCCCTCTCCAATTGAGCCAACAGCTCGCTCGCTTTTTGTCTAGTAGAGTAGGAATATGCGTCGCGCCAAAATAGTTTGCACAATGGGCCCAGCAGTTGAATCTCCAGAGAAAGTAAAGGAGTTAATCGCTGCGGGCATGAATATGGCTCGCCTAAACCTTTCGCACGGATCATACGATGAGCATCAAGCTCGCTATGACACCGTTCGTGCAGCGGCAAAGGCCGTCAATAAACCAGTCGCTATTTTGGTTGATTTGCAAGGCCCAAAAATTCGCCTAGGGCGTTTCGCTAATGGGCCGCACGATTTGATTCGTGGAGATATTTTTACAATTACAACTGATGAAATTGAAGGAACCAAGGAACGTGTCGGTACAACATATAAAGGGTTACCCGGTGACTGCAAAGCAGGGGATCGCATACTTATCGATGACGGGAAAGTTACTGTTGAAGTAATTGAAGTAAAAGGTAATGACGTTATTACTAAATGCATCCAGCCCGGTGCGGTAAGCAACAACAAAGGTATTAATTTGCCGGGTGTAGCAGTGTCGGTTCCGGCTTTATCTAAGAAAGATGAAGACGATCTGCGCTGGGGACTTCGCGCCGGTGCAGATTTCATCGCTCTTTCATTTGTTCGTGATGCTAAAGATATGAAAGATGTAACGAAGATTATGGATGAAGTCGGAATTCGCGTTCCGGTTATCGCCAAAATCGAAAAGCCCCAAGCGGTTATCAACTTAGTAGAAATCATTGAAGCTTTCGATGGCATTATGGTTGCTCGCGGTGATCTCGGAGTTGAACTGCCAATCGAGGATGTACCAATGGTTCAAAAGCGTTGCATTGAGTTAGCAAGAGATGCCGCAAAACCAGTAATTGTTGCAACTCAGATGCTTGATTCAATGATCACTAATTCCAGCCCTACTCGCGCAGAGGCTACAGATTGTGCAAACGCAGTACTAGATGGAGCCGATGCCTTAATGCTTTCCGGTGAAACCTCTGTCGGTGCTTTTGCAATTGAAGCGGTTGAAACAATGGCGCGCATCATTGAACGCACAGAAGAGCAAGGTCTAGATCGTATTCGCCCACTGATGAACGCACCTCGCACAAAAGGTGGAGCAATCACTCGCGCTGCAGCAGAAGTTGGTTTAACTGTTGGTGCGAAATATTTAGTCACTTTTACACAATCCGGTGATTCAGCGAGACGCATTTCAAGACTTCGCTCAGCAATTCCAATTTTAGCAATCACTCCTGAGATTGGAACCTACAATCGTTTGGCGCTCACTTGGGGAGTTGAACCAATGGTGACACCAATGGTTAAGCACACTGACGAAATGGTTATGCAGGCGGATAAAATGTTGATCGAAACTAAACGAGCAGAGATTGGCGAGTTTGTCATGATCGTCGCTGGCTCACCCCCAGGGATTCCCGGTTCCACAAATGCGATGCGAGTTCACAAGGTCGGCGACGCTGTTGCTGGCATAGTTCCCGCCTACCGCAGTTAAGAATTTCTAACTCCCACACATCTTCCAATAGAATATTCGTATTCGCCTCGGTACTCCAACGGTAGAGAGGGCAGTCTCAAACACTGCATAGTGTCGGTTCGAATCCGACTCGAGGCACATGAGTAAATTAGAAAAATTAGCGGTGCGAATTCTGGTTGCTGAAGATGAAGCAATCATCCGTATGGATCTTGTGGAAATGCTGCGTGAAGCTGGCTATGACGTTGTTGCAGAAGCATCTGATGGAGCAGAAGCGATTGAATTAGCTCAATTATATAAACCTGATTTAGTAATACTTGATGTGAAGATGCCAATCTTAGATGGTATTTCTGCTGCTGAAAAAATAATTGATATTGCCCCAGTACTGATGTTGACTGCATTTTCGCAACGCGAACTAGTTGAACGTGCTCGAGATGCTGGTGTTATGGCCTACGTGGTTAAACCATTTTCAATTGGAGATTTAATTCCTGCTATTGAAATTGCAATTAGTCGCCACACGCAGATGAAATCACTGGCTGATGAGGTCGCAGATTTGCACGAGCGCTTGGAAACGCGAAAGGTTATTGATCGCGCCAAAGGAATTTTGATGCAGGCGTTGGCTCTATCTGAACCGGAGGCATTTTCGTGGATTCAAAGGGCTGCGATGGATCGCCGGCTCACCATGAAACAGGTGGCGGAAGCGGTGATCTCCCCAGATGCGGTCCCACTTTAAATTTCTCTAAATGACTGCATAAAAGAACAGAAAGTAACCAAACCTTTACAATCACAGGCTCAATTGGGGTTGATCTGGGTCACATTCTGGCTTTAAACTTCTATCTTCCCTGTCCCGGGACACATGCAATAAACAACAGGAAGGCAATACATGAACAAGAAGATCAAAGCTTCTGCAGCTCTCGTTGCCGCAACTGCGCTCGCATTTGGCGCATTCGCATCAACATCAGCATCAGCAGCAATAAAGACTTACTCAATCGCATACCAGGGACCATTAACTGGTGGCGAAGCATCAACAGGTATTGACGAGCAGAACGCTGTTAAGTACGCAATTAAAATTTTCGAAGCAGCAAATCCAACAATCAAGATCAAGCTTGTTTCAGTTGATGATGAAGGAGATCCAGCTGTAGCCTCAAAGGTTGCACCAGGAGTTGGCTCTAACCGCACAATCATCGGTCTTGTCGGACCTGCATATTCAGGTGCGACAATTGCATCATTGCCTTACTACAAAGCTGGAAACCTTTCAGTGATTTCACCATCAGCAACACGTGTTTCACTAACAGATCCAAAGAGCGCAACAAAGAGGTCAGATTACGGTCGCCCAATTTTCCACCGCGTCGTAGCAACTGATGACAAGCAGGGTCCAGCGCTTGCCAAGTTCGCAACTAAGGGAATTGCAACACCAAAGGTGTTCGTATTTGATGACCAGTCTTCATACGCTGTTCCACTACGTGGATATGTAGAAGGTGCACTCAAGAAAATCACTGGTGCAACACTAGTCGGTGGCGGAGATTCAGTTCCAAATACAACAACTGATTTCAGCCCAACAATTGCAAAGATCAAGTCATCAGGTGCAGAAGTTGTTATCTACACCGGTTACTACAGCCAAGCTGCAATTTTCGTAAAGCAGCTACGTGACTCAGGTTCAAAGGCAGTATTTGCCGGCGGCGACGGAGTCTTCAACCAAGAGTTTCCAAAGCTTGCAGGAGCTTCAGCTGAAGGCGCACTTCTAACAGGTGTTGCTGGTCTTGCTGATGTTGATCCAAAGCTAGAGGCAGATTTCAAGGCGAAGATGGGTGTTTCATCAGGCGTATACGCTGTTGAATCAATCGATGCTGCAAATATCTTCCTTTCCGGAATCAAGAATGGCAAGACAACACGTGCAGCAATAAACAAGTGGATCAAGAGCTACAACCTAAAGGGTCTTAGCGGCGCTTCACTTAAGTTCGATCAGCACGGAGATATCTCAGAGGGTGGATTCGCAGGATTCCTAGTAACAGGTGGAAAGCTTGTTAACAAGGGACCAGTAGTCTGATTCTGAAGTAATTAAATAAGCCAACGGGCGCCTCTATTCGCAAGAATTTAGGCGTCCGTTGGCTTTAATTTCGCCAAAAATTCAAGTACATTTCAGCAGTGCTTCACCTTAATAAAGATTGAGGTGGGGGTAACTATTATTTTAAAGGGGCGCGATGTTTGACGTATTCATTGATCAGTTCTGGCAACTGACTGTCTCAGGAATTGCACTCGGATTTATTTATGTGTTGATCGCGCTGGGATACACCATGGTTTATGGCGTTCTGCGAATGATTAACTTCGCTAACTCAGAGATTTTTATGTGGGGAACATTCGGCGCCATCGTGGCTAGCCGTGACCTCTTTGGTTACACCCAAACTTCTGAACCTGTTTCGGGTTTAAAATTAGTTTTGGTTCTGCTGGTGCAGTTGACAGCAGCGATGATATTTGCGGGAATAACTGCAGTTCTTGTTGAATTGGTGGCTTACCGCCGGCTACGAGCTCGTGGCACAAATCGCTTGGCAACTTTGATCTCAGCTATCGGCATGTCAATGGTGCTCTCTGAGTTAATGAGAATTCTGACAAGCTCACGAGCAGTTGGATCACCCCGAATTTTGGAGAAGAAGATTTTGGTTGAAGTTTGGGGAGCACAAATTCGCCTCGATACTTTAATCACAATTCTTGCTGCTGGCGCGATTTTCATAATTCTGGAACGCTTTATCAAACTCTCTCGTATGGGTAAGGCGATCAGAGCAGTCTCTATGAATGAAGATGCTGCAAAGCTAATGGGAATCAATTTAAATCGCGTTATTACGACAACATTTTTAGTAGGCGGTCTAGCAACAGGTGCGGCTGGATTTTTCTACATAACGGTCTACGAATACACCAAATTCAATATTGGTTTCACGATGGGTCTGGCCGCCTTCACCGCTGCGGTTATTGGTGGTATTGGAAATATCCGCGGGGCTTTCTTCGGGGGAGTTTCACTTGGATTAACTGAGGTTTATGCTTCCTCAATTCTTGGCACTCAATGGAAATCAGTAACAGTATTTATCGTTCTCGTTCTCGTTCTTCTCTTTAAGCCGAGTGGCTTATTCGGTGAAGCCGTCACTCAGACAAGGGCATAAGGTAACTATGATGAGGAATTTTAACCTTCGCGACTTTGGTGCTGGTATTTGGGAACGATCTAATCGCCCACAGCGTGTAGTTATCGCGCTTTTTTCTATCTTTTTAGTATCGCTTCTTCCCTTTGCAGGCCGATCTTTCCTAGCGACACCGATTGCGGCATATGACGCAGTGCTGGTTTATCCAGTTGCGATCTTCGTACTTATGTCACTTGGTTTGAATATCGTTGTTGGTAAATCAGGAATGCTTGACCTTGGCTATGTTGCATTCTTTGCCATTGGTGCCTACACAATGGGTTTCCTAGGCATTCATACAAGTTTAAATACTTGGGAGATTATGCCGATTGGTATTGCACTAGCGATGTTTGCTGGTGTGCTCCTTGGAATTCCAACACTTCGCCTGCGCGGTGACTACTTAGCAATCGTGACTCTTGGTTTCGGTGAAATTATTCGTATCGTTGCGCTCAACGTATCTTGGACCAACGGTCCAAACGGAATTTCTGGAATTCCAATGCCTCCGGCAATTCTTGGTAAAGAGTTCGCACTCGATGATCAAAAAATGTTCTATTGGGTAGTTCTCGTTATGATTTTATTAACTATTTGGATGATTCGTCGCCTTAGTGCGCGCCGTCCAGGACGTGCTTGGGAGGCAATCCGTCAGGATGAAGATGCTGCAGAGTTAATGGGTGTACCAACTTTGAAATACAAGATTTGGTCATTCACTCTTGGCGCCGCCGTGGGCGGGGCCGCGGGAGTTCTATATGCCTCCAAGAACTTATTTATTGCGCCAGAAATGTTCACCCTCAATGTTTCTATTTTGATTCTTGCTTGCGTTGTTTTTGGCGGAATAGGAAATATCTGGGGTGTAATTGTGGGTGGTGTAATTCTTGGTTATTTGCCAGATCGCTTCCGATTTATTTCTGATGCGCGACTTCTTGTCTTTGGTTTAGTTTTAATTATTGTTATGAATTTCCGACCAGATGGACTTTTGCCTCGTAAGAAACGCGAAAAAGCGTTGAAGCAGAAAGGGGCGGATGCCTAATGTCTAAAACTATCCTCAAATTAGAGAACCTCACCATGAAATTCGGTGGAGTGACTGCTCTCAATGAAGTTAATTTGGAAATCAAAGAAGGAGAAATCCTGGCTTTAATTGGCCCTAATGGAGCAGGTAAGACGACAGTCTTTAACGTAATCACAGGTGTATACCAGGCCACTTCCGGTTCAGTCACTTTCGAAGATAAAAAACTTGCCGGCAAAAAGCGTTATGAAATTACTCGTCTTGGAATCGCTCGTACTTTTCAAAACATTCGACTCTTTGGCGATATGACTACTTTGGAAAATGTCATTACTGCAACCGATGTTCACAAGAAGAGTGGTTTAGTTGGTGCTCTCTTTGGTACGCCTCGTGCGCGCCGTGAGGAAGTTGAGAACCGTGCCAAGGCATATGAGATCCTGAAATTTATTGGAATTGATGAATACTCTGATCGATTAGCGAGAAATTTGCCTTATGGTGTTCAGCGTCGACTTGAGATAGCACGTGCGATGGGAACATCCCCACGATTGCTATTGCTTGATGAACCAGCTGCAGGCTTTAACCCACAGGAAAAAGTCGAACTTGCAGCAACCATTAAAAAGGTTCGCGATGCTGGATATACAGTGCTTTTAATCGAGCACGACATGTCACTCATCATGGGAATTTCCGACCGAGTTGTAGTTCTTGACTTTGGTTCAAAGATTGCCGATGCCCTTCCATCTGTAGTTCAAAATGATCCTCGAGTGATTGAGGCTTACCTAGGAGTGCCAGCTGATGCGTCTTGAAATTAAAGATTTACATGTTCATTACGGAAAAATTGAAGCCATCAAAGGTGTTTCAATCATTGTTAATGAGGGTGAAATTGTCACCCTAATTGGTGCTAATGGCGCCGGTAAGACAACAATGCTCAAGACAATTTCGGGGCTACGCCCGATCTCAAGCGGCCAGATTATTTTTAATGGCGAAGACATCTCTAATGTTCCAGCACATAAGCGTGTTGACCTGGGTTTATCTCAAGCACCTGAAGGCCGCGGTATTTTCCCGGGTATGACGGTTTTGGAAAACTTAGAGATGGGAAAATTCCACCGCGCAGATCGTAAAAACGAAATGGATGAAGATCTGGAAATGGTTTACGGATTGTTCCCTCGACTAAAAGAACGCTTATCTCAAGCAGGTGGAACTCTCTCAGGTGGAGAACAGCAGATGCTCGCTATTGGACGTGCGCTTATGGCGCGACCAAAGGTTTTGCTGCTCGATGAACCGTCAATGGGGCTGGCGCCGCAGATGATTGCAAATATTTTCCGAATTATTACTGAGATTAATAAGCAAGGTGTAACAATTTTGCTAGTTGAGCAGAATGCACAGCAAGCGCTGCAGCGCGCACATCGCGCTTATATTCTTGAGACTGGAAATGTAGTTAAGGAAGCAAAAGCCTCTGAGTTACTGAATGATCCGGCGGTTCGAGAAGCGTATCTAGGAACTGGAGCGCACTCTTAACGTTCGGCGAGAATCATGCAAGTGATGCGGGCGGTGCAAGTGCGCTGTCCGCTTTCATTTGTAATCACAATATCCCAGCAGCATAAGGTTTTTCCAATAGAAGCAGCGGTTGCTACTCCTGTAACGACACCAGTGGCAGTCGCCTTATGGTGAGTGGCATTTATATCGACACCAACAATTTTTCTATTTTCTCCAGCGTGTAACTGAGTGCCAATCGAGCCCAGGCTTTCAGCGAGAACAACATTTGCACCACCATGCAAAATTCCCATTGGCTGTGTGTTTCCTTCAACAGGCATAGTCGCAACTAAGCGAGTTAGTGAAGCCTCTGTTATCTCAATACCCATTTTTTTATCAAGGGCGCCACTTCCACGTTCACGAATTATTGCTAGATAGTCTGGCTGTGTCATGCACAGAGTCTAATGCGCACTCTACGATGCATCTATGACCAAACGCCTATTACTTATTGATGGGCACTCGATGGCATATCGCGCCTTCTTTGCGCTGCCAGCAGAGAATTTTACAACTGCCCAAGGCCAGCACACCAATGCAATTTATGGATTCGCCACGATGCTAATTTCGCTCCTTCAAGATGAGAAGCCAACTCATGTGGCAGTGGCCTTCGACGTTTCTCGTAAAACTTTCCGTACTGAAATATTCCCTGACTATAAAGCCAATCGCGCTAAGACCCCAGATGAATTTCGTTCACAGATCTCATTTTTAAATGAACTTGTTACCGGATTTGGGATAACCCAATTCGCTTTAGAGGGTTATGAGGCTGATGACATCATTGCAACGATTACTAAGGCGGCCGAACGAGAGGGAGCGCAGGTCCTTATTTGTACGGGAGATCGCGACAGTTTTCAATTAGTTTCCGAACAAACAACGGTGCTTTATCCAAAGCGTGGAGTTTCTGAAATGGCGCGCATGACCCCTGCTGCAGTCATCGAAAAATACGGAATGACTCCTGAGCAATATCCTGACTTTGCTGCTCTTCGCGGAGACCCCAGCGATAATTTGCCATCGGTACCGGGAGTTGGCGAAAAAACTGCTGCTAAATGGATTATTGAATATGGATCACTCAAAGAACTTCTTTCTAATGTGGATAAATTGGCTGGCAAAGTTGGGCAATCTCTTCGAGACAGTATCGATAATGTAATCCGCAATCGTGAGCTGACTCAATTAGTTCACAATGCACCGATTGAATTTAAAGTCGACGCACTTAATTGGGGGGGTGTTGCCGAAAATGATCTTACAAAGCTATTCGAGCAACTTGAATTTCGAACCCTAAAGGATCGTCTCAAGCCAATACTTTTAGCAGGATCTGTTGCAGAGAAGAAGAAAGATGAAGTAGAACTCTCGTTATTTACATCAGAGGTTACTGCTGGAGTGATGACACCAGAAGAAGTTAGTTCTAAAATCGAAAAACATTTGGGGGATATAGCTTTATCTTTCGAATTTCGAGATGAAGCCCTTCATCGCTATGCAGTTGCTTTCTCCGCTATTGATGTTAATTTAATTCATTCATCAGTTATGGGTACTTGGGCGCAGGATGCAAAAGTGTCCAAGATCGCCCATGATGCCAAAGCCTTGGCCCGCGAAAATGGAATAGTTGGAATTAGTTTTGATACTTCTTTAGCGGCATATTTAGTAAATCCGGGAGTGCGAAGTCAAGATCTCAAAGACTTATTGGAGCGCTGGGGGAGCGGCGTTCAAATAGATGAAAGCACTTCTGAGCAATCCCTCGTTACTAGCGCTGGTGCGCTATTTCAATTGCGCGACTCCTTAGCGCAGGAACTTAAAGATCGAAATCTTTACTCTCTATTTACCGAGCTTGAACTACCAATTGCTGAGTTGTTGGCGCTGATGGAATCGCGTGGAATTGCTGTCGATAAAAAAGAACTATTCGAGCTTGCTGCCTTCTTTGAGGGAGAAGTTCAACGTGAGACAAAGTTAGCGCACGATTCGGTAGGCCACGAATTCAATGTTGCCTCACCAAAACAATTGCAAGTTGTTTTATTTGATGAACTTAACCTGCCCAAGACCAAGAAAATTAAGACGGGTTACACGACCGATGCCGATGCCCTGAATTGGCTTTTCGCGCAGAGTAAACATCCGGTTTTGGAATCGCTACTTCGCATTCGCGAAACTAAGAAACTTGGCACAACAGTAGAAGGTCTAATCTCAGAGATTGCAAAAGATGGGCGAATTCATACACATTTTGCGCAAACTGTTGCAGCAACTGGGCGACTTTCATCCGTTGGTCCCAATTTACAGAACATTCCAGTTCGCACTGAAGAAGGTCGCCGAATACGTAATTGTTTTATCGCCGGCAATGGTTACGCAACACTCTTAACTGCCGACTATAGCCAGATCGAAATGCGCATCATGGCGCACTTATCTAATGATCAGGGATTAATTGCCGCCTTTGAATCAGGGGAGGACTTGCATGCAACTGTTGCAGCGCTCGTATTCGGAGTAAAGGCAACCGAAGTTGATCCTGAGATGCGACGCACCATGAAGGCGATGTCATACGGCTTGGCATACGGATTAAGTTCCTATGGATTGGCAGTTCAATTAGATTTATCACCAAGTGCTGCCCAAGAATTAATGGATCGGTACTTTCTGCGATTTGGTGGAGTTCGTGACTACTTAAAGAGCGTTGTAGAGCAGGCACGCAAGGTTGGCTATACCGAAACAGTTATGGGACGTCGTCGATACCTTCCAGATTTAACACACGATAATCGCCAGCGACGCGAAATTGCAGAACGGATGGCGCTGAATTCACCGATTCAAGGTTCAGCAGCCGACATCATTAAGCAAGCGATGCTTAATGTGCAGAGGGCGTTAGTTAGCGAAAAACTGCAATCTCGCTTGCTACTACAAGTCCATGACGAATTGATTTTAGAAGTCTTTGCAGGTGAAGAGGATCAATTAACAGAACTAGTTCGTCGTGAAATGGGCGCTGCGTTTCCACTAAAGGCTCCGCTAGATGTAAGCATTGGTCTAGGAAAGAGTTGGAATGAAGCGGCCCATTAGAAGTTAATTAGTTGTTGGAAGGTTATCTTCCATTGCCGCCAGATCATTTTCATCGGTGGGAATTGAATTTGCTGCCGCTAGGCGCTTCCTACCTAAGTTAAGAATTATAAAACCTGCAATTATTGATGCGGTAGTGATCGAAAGTGCAAAACGTGGTGAATAAGTTTCGGCGATCCATCCACCTACAGCAGCGCCAAGTGACATCAGGGTTCCTTCAACTGTCCAAATCCAACTCATCATTCCAACTGCTGAACCTCGAGGTCGCACCGCTTCTAATACTTCCCAATAAAATACTTGAATTGTTCCACCAATTAAACCTAAAAATCCTCCGGCGATAACCATCGACCAGCCGGGGTAAGTAAAAACAATTGGTATAGAAATAAGTGTCCAAACTAAATAGGTAAGGCGCATCGCTTTCAGCGGAGAAACTTTCTTTGAAACGAGCCCACCTAGTAGTCCACCAATTACATTGCCTAAACCCATTGCAGTTAATACCCAAGCGGTGCGATGTGGAACGTCTTCTAAGGTAGCGAACGCTGGAACCGCAACATCAAATACACCCCAGCCAAAACCAATGAAACAGCCCTCGATCATTAATAGCTGCATAGCCTTGTTACGCCACAGGGATGTGTAGTCCGCTGACTTCTTTTCGGGGATCCAATCACGGGAAACACTGGTGAGAGCAAGTCCACCACCACCAATCGCCATCAGTGCGGCAGCGACGGCTAGCGCACTTTCGGGTCTTGGCGAAAGTGCGAGCGATGTGACAACAACCGGTCCAATTACGCCAGCAGTACTCATTACTGATGTATCAACGGCATAAGCAGTGCGTAGGAAATCATCAGGAACGACATTTTTCCAAAGTGGTCGAACTGAGAGGTTGATTGGGGGAGCAGTTATTCCTAGGAGAAATGCCGCAGTAAGGATTGAATTTTTATCCTCCATTGTATTTAGGATTAATAACATACTTACATAACCGGGAACAAAAATTCGCAGTGGCCATTTCTGTCCAAAGCGATCCAATAAGGAACCGCGAACTCCAGCAGTTGCAGCGCCAGCGAGTGAATTAATGCCGATCGCTAAACCTGCAATTGCTACCGAGTTAGTTGCACCCTCTGTCTTAAAGAAGATGCCCAACGCAACCATGCCGTAGGCAACACGTGCAGGAAATGCCGCTAGTACAAGAACCCAGACATGAGGGAAGGCAAAAAGTTCTTTGTAACGCTTCATAGATATTTAGTTTACGCCTGAAATAATGAGGATTTGCCCTTCCCTACGCATAAACCGTACTCTTACGCCCGTTCGCTAGAAAATTTCTAGAGTCCTATTATTTTTTATCCCTACGGAGCAACTTGAGCACATCATCACCAGTCGTAGCAGTTAACGACATCGGATCCGCTGCAGATTTCCTTGCAGCAATTGAAGGAACAATTAGAAACTTTAATGACGGAGATTTAGTCGTCGGCACAGTCGTCCAAGTAGATCGCGAAGAAGTACTTCTTGATATCGGGTACAAAACAGAAGGTGTTATTCCTTCCCGCGAACTCTCAATCCGTCACGATGCAGATCCAAATGACATTGTTAAGGTCGGCGATCGCATTGAAGCGCTCGTTCTCCAAAAGGAAGATAAAGAAGGTCGCACAATTCTTTCCAAGAAGCGCGCACAATACGAACGCGCATGGGGCGAAATTGAAGGCAAGAAAGAGCGCGACGAAGTCGTAATCGGAACAGTTATTGAAGTTGTTAAGGGTGGCTTGATTGTTGATATCGGTCTTCGTGGCTTCTTGCCAGCATCACTCGTTGAAATGCGTCGCGTCCGCGACTTAACTCCTTACATTGGTAAGGAAGTTGAAGCTCGCATTATCGAACTCGATAAGAATCGCAACAATGTAGTACTTTCACGTCGTGCCTTCTTAGAGCAGTCTCAATCTGAATCACGCACAACATTCTTAAACCAACTCCAGAAGGGTCAAGTACGCACTGGAGTTATTTCATCGATCGTTAACTTCGGTGCATTCGTTGACCTTGGTGGCGTAGATGGTTTGGTTCACGTTTCAGAACTTTCTTGGAAGCACATTGATCATCCAGGTGAAGTCGTTGAAGTTGGCGATGAAGTTACTGTTGAAGTTCTGGAAGTTGATTTCGAGCGTGAGCGCGTATCACTATCACTCAAGGCAACACAAGAAGATCCATGGCAAGCATTTGCTCGGACGCACACAATCAATCAGGTTGTTCCCGGCGTCGTAACCAAGCTCGTACCATTTGGTGCATTTATTCGCGTGCACGAAGGCATTGAAGGCCTAGTACACATTTCAGAGTTGGCCGAGCGCCATGTTGAAATTCCTGAACAAGTTGTTGCAGTTGATGACGAACTCTTTGTAAAGATTATTGATATTGATCTTGAGCGTCGTCGTATCTCACTTTCTCTAAAGCAAGCCAACGAAGGACATGAAGTTGAGATTGAAGCATTTGATCCAACTCAATACGGAATGGCTGCTCGTTACGATGCTGAAGGAAACTTTATCTATCCTGAAGGTTTCGATCCTGACACCCAAGAATGGAAGCCTGGCTTTGATGCACAGCGTGAAGTTTGGGAAGCGCAGTACGCAGAGGCACAAACACGTTTCTTAGCGCACAAGAAGCAGAAAGCTGAAGCTAAAGCAGCCGATGCCGCCGCCCCTGAAGTTCATACTTCAGAGACACCTGCGACTGAAGAGGCAACAGCCGAATAAAGAAATAACTCTAGAAGTTAGAAAAGAGCCGCTTGCGCAGAAATTGCGTAAGCGGTTCTTTTCTATCTAAATCAATGGGAGCAAAGGTAGGCTTACGAATATGAAGATCGTTGCACTTACCGGTGGAATTGGCGCTGGAAAGTCGTTGGTCGCACAATATTTCGCAGAGCTTGGCGCACGTGTTGTTGATGCTGATCAATTGGCACGCATCGCTATTGAACGCGGAAGCTCTGGCTTTGATGAAGTTATTTCTCGTTTTGGTGAAAAAATATTAATAAATGGAGACATCGACCGAAAAGCTTTGGCGGCGATAGTTTTTACTGATGAAAAGTCAAGGCTTGATTTGGAAGTGATTATTCACCCGCGCGTCCGTCAATTATTTGATGAAGCAGTTGCTGATTTATCCAAGGATGAAGTTCTCATTTATGAGATCCCGCTACTGGTCGAAACCAAAGCCCATGAAAATTTCGACCAGATAATTACTGTTGAGGCTGATCTCGAAATTCGCAAGGAACGCCTGTTGAAGCGAGGAATGCTAGCGACAGAGATCCAGCGCCGGATTACCGCTCAAGCCAGCCAAGATCAACGAGAAGCAGTGGCTACCTACGTAATTATTAATAATTCTGATGATGATGCGCTTCTACGCAGCGTGGAAAACATCTGGGAGGAATTAAAGCGACCTACAAAGTAGGCTATCGATATGCGCCCAATCTCTGATTTGCAACGGAGAGTTGAGCCCTTTCAAGTAATTAGTGATTACGTTCCAGCTGGTGATCAGCCGCAAGCGATCGAGGAGTTATCCAAACGGATCAATGATGGAGTGCGGGATGTTGTTCTCTTAGGCGCAACAGGTACTGGAAAGTCGGCAACAACGGCATGGCTGATTGAACGACTACAAAGGCCAACCTTAGTTTTGGCTCCAAATAAAACTCTTGCAGCGCAATTGGCCAACGAATTTCGTGAGTTGCTTCCAAATAACGCAGTCGAATATTTCGTCTCCTATTACGACTATTACCAACCTGAAGCCTATGTTCCTCAAACAGATACTTTTATTGAGAAAGATTCCAGCGTAAATGACGAAGTTGAACGCCTCCGACACTCTGCAACTAATTCACTCTTAACTCGTCGCGATGTAATCGTCGTTGCAACTGTTTCGTGTATTTACGGGCTAGGAACCCCACAGGAATATATCGATCGCATGATTCGCCTAAAAGTGGGAGATGAGATTGAACGCAATCAGCTTCTGCGGAAATTTGTTGATGTGCAATATGCACGAAACGATATAGCTTTCGAGCGTGGAACTTTCCGTGTGCGTGGGGACACGATAGAAATCATCCCAATGTATGAAGAACTCGCTATTCGCATTGAAATGTTCGGCGATGAGATCGAAAAGATAATGACGCTACATCCATTAACTGGAGAGATCATCCGCGATGAGACCGAGATTTATATCTTCCCAGCTTCGCACTATGCAGCAGGGCCGGAAACAATAAAACGAGCGATGGGTGATATTGAAGACGAATTGCAGATCCAACTAAAACTCTTTGAAAAGCAAGGCAAGTTGTTGGAAGCGCAGCGCCTGAAGATGCGCACCACTTTTGATTTAGAGATGATGCAACAGTTGGGATTCTGTTCCGGCATCGAAAATTACTCCCGTCACCTCGATGGTCGCACCCCAGGATCGGCACCAAATTGCCTACTTGATTACTTCCCAGAAGATTTCTTACTGGTCATTGATGAAAGCCACGTAACTGTTCCGCAAATTGGAGCAATGTACGAAGGGGATGCCTCGCGTAAAAGAACGCTAGTTGAACATGGCTTTAGATTGCCCAGCGCCTTAGATAACCGTCCTCTTCGTTGGCCAGAGTTCTTGGAACGAGTGGGTCCAACTGTTTATTTATCAGCGACGCCCGGTAAATATGAAATGGCAAAAGTTGAAGGTGATGTGGTTGAACAGGTAATTCGACCAACTGGATTGGTAGATCCAGCGATCATTATCAAACCCATCAAGGGACAGATTGATGACCTACTAAATGAAATCAATATTCGTGCAGCCAAAAATGAAAGAATTCTGGTTACAACCTTGACCAAGAAGATGTCAGAAGACCTGACTGATTATTTGCAAGATCGGGGAGTAAGGGTTCGCTACCTGCATTCAGAGGTTGATACTTTACGTCGCGTCGAGTTATTGCGTGAACTCAGAAGCGGAGAATACGACGTTCTAATTGGAATCAATTTGTTGCGTGAAGGTCTTGATCTTCCCGAAGTATCGCTAGTAGCAATTTTAGATGCCGATAAAGAAGGATTCTTGCGTTCTGCTACAGCGCTGATTCAAACTATCGGTAGAGCGGCCCGAAATGTTTCGGGTGAGGTTCACATGTATGCCGATAACATCACAAAATCAATGGCACAGGCGATCGATGAAACCAACCGACGTCGCGCCAAGCAAGTGGCCTATAACTTAGAGCGTGGAGTTGACCCGCAGCCACTACGTAAGAAGATCGCCGATATAACTGACACCATCGCACGAGAGAGTGATGACACTGATGAACTGATGGCGGCCCGCAAATCCAGTAAGAAGTCTGGAGCAATAGATATCGGCTTCAACGCACGAACAGTTATTTCACTTCCACGCCAAGAGTTACTCTCCTTGATAGGCTCCCTCACCGAGCAGATGCGTAGCGCTGCCGGAGATTTACAGTTCGAGTTGGCGGGACGACTACGTGATGAAATTAGAGAGCTCAAGAAAGAGCTTCGCGGAATGGATGAGGCAGGAATTTAATTGAGTATCGATAAGTTAATTGTTCGTGGTGCCCGCGAACATAATCTCAAAGATGTCTCGATTGAACTCCCACGAGAGGCGTTAATTGTTTTTACGGGGCTCTCTGGTTCTGGAAAATCAAGTTTGGCTTTCGATACCATCTTCGCGGAGGGTCAACGTCGTTACGTTGAATCGCTCTCAGCATATGCCCGTCAATTCCTTGGACAAATGGATAAGCCAGATGTTGATTTTATTGAAGGTCTCTCACCAGCGGTTTCTATTGATCAGAAATCAACTAATCGCAATCCACGATCAACCGTTGGAACGATTACTGAGGTCTATGACTACTTGCGTTTATTGTTTGCGCGCGCTGGCCGCCCGCACTGCCCTAAATGTGGAACTGCAGTAACCCGACAAAGTCCACAGCAAATTGTTGATCAGATATTGACGATGCCAGCGGCTACAAAGTTCCAAGTTTTAGCACCAGTTGTTCGCGAACGTAAAGGTGAGTTTGTTGACCTCTTTACTGACCTAGTCACACAAGGTTATTCACGTGCGCGCGTAGATGGCGAGACCATTTCTCTTACCGAACCACCAAAGTTAAAGAAACAAGAGAAGCACACTATTGAAGTAGTCGTTGATCGCTTAACCGCAAAGGCTGAATCTAAGTCAAGGCTAACTGACTCAATTGAAACTGCGCTACGCCTAGCATCTGGAATCGTGCTTCTGGATTTCGTTGATGCAAAAGACTCAGAAAAAGAGCGGACTTACAGTGAACATCTCGCTTGTCACGACTGTAATCTTTCATTTGAAGAGTTAGAACCACGTTCATTCTCATTTAACTCACCGTTTGGCGCTTGTCCCGAATGTTCTGGAATCGGAACCAAGTTAGAAGTAGATGAAGAGTTAATTATCGCCGATGACAATCTTTCAATCAACGAAGGTGTTATCGCTCCATGGTCGAGCGGGCATACCTCAGAATATTTCTTGCGCTTACTAGAGGCGCTTTCGGAAGAAGTTAAATTCTCAATGGATAATCCTTGGAAGAAACTCTCCGTCAAAGCCAAGGACGCAATCCTAAATGGATTTGAGTATGAAATTCATGTTAAATATAAGAACCGTTATGGTCGCACACGGAACTATTCATCTGGATTCGAAGGAGTAATCCCTTTTATTCATCGCAAACACGATGAAACTGAGAGTGAATACTCACGCGATAAATATGAATCTTATATGCGCCAGATCCCTTGCAATGTCTGTAAGGGTGCACGGTTAAAACCAGAAGTTTTGGCAGTCACTGTTGGTGAAAAAAGCATTGCTGAAATATGCGAACTTTCTATCGCTGACTGTGCTGAATTCTTAAAGCATATTTCACTTAGCGCACGAGAGGCCCAGATCGCTGAGCGAGTAATGAAAGAAGTAAATGCTCGCCTTGGATTCTTATTAGATGTCGGCCTTGATTATCTTTCACTATCTCGTCCCGCAGGGTCACTCTCTGGTGGCGAGGCGCAGCGCATTCGTTTGGCGACTCAAATTGGATCAGGCTTAGTAGGAGTGCTTTATGTTTTAGATGAGCCAAGTATCGGATTGCACCAACGCGATAACCGACGCCTCATAGAGACTTTAACTCGTCTGCGGGATCTCGGAAATACTTTAATCGTCGTGGAACATGATGAGGAGACGATAAGAACAGCAGATTGGATTGTTGATATTGGTCCGGGTGCCGGAGAACACGGGGGCAAAGTTGTTGTCTCAGGTTCTTACCAAGAATTAATTGACTCAAAGGAGTCGATCACTGGTGCTTACTTATCAGGACGAAAATCAATTGCGATTCCGCCTGAGAGACGAGCCTTGGATCCGAAACGTAAATTAGTAATTAAGGGCGCTAAGGAAAATAATCTAAAAGACGTTGAAGTCGAAGTTCCGCTGGGTGTGTTCGTCTCAGTTACCGGTGTCAGTGGATCTGGTAAATCAACTCTTATCAACGATATTTTATATTCGGTATTAGCCAACAAATTAAACGGTGCACGGTTGGTACCAGGTCGACATCGCACAATCACAGGAATTGAGCTTCTTGATAAAGTCGTTCACGTTGATCAATCACCGATTGGTCGAACACCGCGATCTAACCCAGCGACCTACACAGGTGTTTTCGATAAAGTTCGCGCCCTTTTTGCTGAAACGACTGAAGCAAAAGTTCGTGGGTATCTGCAGGGTCGGTTCTCCTTTAACGTAAAAGGTGGGCGATGCGAGAATTGTTCTGGTGATGGAACTATTACGATCGAAATGAACTTCTTACCTGATGTCTATGTTCCTTGCGAAGTCTGTCATGGCGCTCGTTATAACCGAGAAACTCTTGAGGTTCATTACAAAGGCAAGACCATCGCTGAAGTTCTAGATATGCCAATTGAGTTAGCTAGCACTTTCTTTGAGGCTGTTCCAACTATTTCGCGCTACCTTAAAACTTTATGTGATGTCGGATTGGGTTATGTTCGTCTTGGCCAATCGGCACCAACGCTTTCTGGTGGAGAAGCGCAGCGAGTGAAACTAGCAACTGAACTTCAGCGACGCTCAACCGGTAGAACTATCTATGTCTTAGACGAACCGACAACTGGGCTTCACTTTGAGGATGTTAGTAAGTTATTGGGAGTACTTGGTCGACTCGTAGATTCTGGGAATACAGTCGTAGTTATTGAACATAATCTCGATGTAATTAAATCTTCCGATTGGGTAATTGATATGGGCCCAGAGGGTGGATTCCGAGGTGGAACTGTTGTTGGTGTTGGCACTCCTGAAGAGATTGCGAAAATTAAAGAAAGTTACACTGGCAATTTCCTCGCTGAAATTCTCGCAACTAATCGAGTAAGCAGTAAACCTAAAGCGGCGAGCAAGTCAAAGTAAGCAAATGGTAGATCCAGCAAGTTATCGACCTCGAGAGATTCCAGAACTCCCAGGGGTTTATCGCTTTTACAACGGGAAAGATAAGGTCATTTATGTTGGCAAAGCGAAGAATCTTAAAAATCGCTTAACAACATACTTTGGATCAAATTTAGCGCGCAAGACGCATCGTATGGTCAACGAAGCGGTGCGCGTCGATTGGACGATAGTTGCTACGGAGTTAGAGGCCCTAGCCTTAGAATTTTCTTGGATCAAGCAGTACCACCCAACTTACAACGTCCAATTTAAAGATGATAAGTCGTATCCCTACTTAGCGATCTCGATGCAGGATGAATTTCCACGAATCTTTATTACTCGAAAAGAGAAACGTCCAGGGCTGAAGTACTTTGGTCCATACACAAACGCTTGGGCGCTAAGAAATACTTACGAAGTACTTCTTAAGGTATTTCCCGTTCGCTCTTGTTCTGAAGGAAATTTTCAAAGAGCAAAGCGGAGTAAACGACAATGTCTTCTAGGTGATATTGGAAAGTGCGCAGCGCCTTGTGTTGGATGGGTGACGCCACAAGAACATAGATCTATTGCTACAAAGCTAAGTGATTTTATGGAAGCCGGAATGGAAGATTTGGTTCCAAAGCTGCGGCTGGAAATGGAGAGCGCCGCCGAACGTGAAGAGTTTGAGCGCGCTGCGCGCATTAGAGATCAAATTGAATCTTTTGAAAAGGCACAACGCTCAACGCAAGGAAACCTTTCGGACAATTTAGATGGTGACTTCATTTCGATTCATGAAGAAGGGTTACATGCGGCTGGCTCGATATTTATGGTTCGCCGCGGATCGATCAAGGGATCGAGATCTTGGATAGTAGATCAAGAACGGGCGCTAGAGGGAGATGATCAAGTTGGATCACTATTCTTCTCAATTTATAGTCAGAGTTCTAGCGCAGATATTCCAAGTGAAATATTTTTAAATAGAGAGCCATCTGATCAATCAGCGTTAGAGGCATGGTTAACTGATTTACGAGGCAGCAAAGTAACAATCAAGGTGCCGCAACGTGGCGATAAAGCTGAATTACTCCAAACTGTGGAAAGAAATGCGCATTATGCACTCATTCAATTCCTGAGCAAGCGAGCGACCGATGCGGCGGTGAGCGGGAAGGCGCTAGTTGAGATTCAAGAGCAGATTGGGTTAGCGAGAACTCCGCTACGAATCGAATCCTTCGATATCTCTAATATTTCAGGGACATCTGTTGTCGCCTCGATGGTGGTATTCGAAGATGGTATGGCCAAGAAGAGTGAGTACCGCAGATTCATAATTGATACTAAAGAAGCAACTGATGACACTCGCGCTATGCATCAAGTAATCACCCGTCGCATGAAGCGGCTCTTGAATGATCGTGCAGTTGATGAAAGTGATATCGCATCTATAGGCGGAAAATTGAGCAAGTTCTCATACCCTCCGCAATTGATCGTGGTTGATGGGGGAGCACCACAAGTCGCAGCAGCGCAGCGGGCTCTCGATGAACTTGGAATAAAAGATGTCGCGTTGTGCGGACTCGCAAAACGCCTGGAAGAGATTTGGTTGCCCGGAGTTAAAGATCCGCTTATTTTGCCGCGGACAAGTGAGGGGATGTACTTGTTGCAGAGAATTCGAGATGAAGCACATCGCTTTGCAATTACTTTTCACCGTTCGCGACGTTCTAAGGTTATGCTGGAATCGATTCTCGATGAAATTCCGCAAATGGGTCAGGCTCGAAGAGCAGCGTTACTTGAACAATTTGGTTCAGTTGCGGCGCTTCGCAAGGCATCGCTTCTTGAGATTGCAACAACACCTGGTATTGGTGAAAAAATCGCCGAGGTAATCTATGAATATCTACAGAAATTATCGAGCGCGCCAAGCCAAGAGATTGTTAATACGCAAACGGGCGAGATAACTTCAACTTCACAATGAGTAGCCAAATCCGCACGGTCACGGCAGAATAGAGATATGGCCCAAAAAGAATTCTTAGTAGTTTCAGGAATGTCTGGAGCGGGCCGATCAACTGTTGCTCACGCCCTTGAGGATTTAGGTTGGTATGTAGTTGATAACCTGCCGCCGGCGCTACTTCCAGATTTAGCTAGTCAAGCAGCCACTTCGGAGATTGCCTCACTTGCCGTAGTTGTTGATGTTCGTGGTGGAAAGTTTTTTGACTCACTGATTCATTCATTGGCAGCGCTGAAAGCGAATGGCGTTCCCTACAGGTTACTTTTCTTGGATGCCTCTGATCAGTCACTCGTTCAGCGCTTTGAATCAACTCGACGACCACATCCTTTGCAAGGCAAGGATCGGATAGTTGATGGAATTGAACGTGAACGAATTAAATTAGAGGAGCTTCGCTCTAGTGCGGATGTCGTGATTGATACTTCAAATTTAAACGTTCATCAGTTAGAGAAGAGAGTAGGGGAAATTTTCTCAGCAGGAATGCTCGATGCAATTCGAATTAATGTTCTTTCTTTTGGTTATAAATACGGCATCCCTGTCGATTCTGACTTAGTTTTAGATTGCCGTTTTATTCCCAACCCCCATTGGGTTCCAGAGTTGCGACCCCTTACAGGTCTCTCCTCTGAAGTCTCAAACAAAGTCTTAAGCAACGAGGGTGTTCCAAACTTTATTTCAAGTTATGTAGACGTTATTCGTCAGATGATTCCTGGATATTTACAGGAAGGTAAAAAGTATGTGACTATCGCAATTGGCTGCACCGGTGGAAAACATCGAAGTGTGGCTATTGCTGAAGAAATTGCCTCCCAACTTTCGAAAAATCCCTCAGAATTAGAAGTTTCAGCACACGCGACCCATCGTGACGTCGGCCGTGAGTGATCTTTCCAACTCCTTTTTAAAAATAAAATTCCAGTTTCACTCACATCATGAGCCAAACCCTGCTTGGATATCCCCATGGCAATGACCTCGGCAGTTAAAGACGAGCTCAGCCGTCTCTCCGTAACTAAACCATGCTGCCGTAAAGCAGAAGTTTCATCATTGCTTCGATTCGCTGGTGGTTTACATATCGCCGCTGGCAAGGTTGTCATCGAAGTCGAACTAGATACTTCACAGAGCGCGCGTCGCCTAAAGAAAGATATTGCAGATATTTATGGGCACGATAGTGATTTAGCAGTGCTCTCATCGAGTGGTTTGCGTAAAGGTTCGCGTTATGTGGTTCGCGTAATTGAATCTGGGGATGCACTCGCACGTCAGACGGGTTTAATTGATAGTAATGGTCGTCCAGTTCGTGGTCTGCCGCCACAAGTTGTTGCTGCAAATATTTGTGATGCCGAAGCCGCTTGGCGAGGTGCATTTGTTGCACATGGTTCACTCACCGAGCCAGGTCGATCTTCCTCGCTCGAGATTACATGTCCCGGTCCGGAAGCGGCGCTTGCGCTAGTTGGTGCGGCACGTCGATTAGGAATTACCGCTAAAGCACGTGAAGTGCGCGGAGTTGATCGTGTTGTCATTCGTGACGGAGATGCAATTGGTGTACTGCTAACAAGATTAGGTGCTCACGAAAGTGTCCTTGCTTGGGAAGAGCGTCGCATGCGCCGAGAAGTAAGGGCAACCGCAAATCGTTTAGCAAATTTTGATGATGCAAATTTACGTCGCTCGGCGCGAGCAGCAGTTGCGGCATCGGCAAGGGTTCAAAGAGCAATGGAGATACTGGGACCACAAATTCCGGATCATTTAAAAGAGGCAGGGGAGTTGCGCATAAGTCACGGGCAAGCAAGTTTGGAGGAGCTTGGTTCACTTGCTTCTCCACCTATGACAAAAGATGCAATCGCTGGTCGCATTCGCAGATTACTTGCGATGGCTGATAAACGTGCCAGCGATCTTGGAATACCCGACACTGAAGCAGGACTTTCTCCTGATCTGCTCAATTAAAATTACGCCTGAGTAACTTCTGTTGAAGTAACTTCGTCGTAATTGACCATATTCGGCTGGTAAGGTTAGCCACGACCCCAATGATGTGGCATTTTCTCTGCCATGCACCCACGGCGATCCAGACTTGATGAAAATCGCAAAAGGGTCCTGACTATTTAAAAGTGAGGTTTTAAGATGATTAATGTTGGAATCAATGGATTTGGACGTATTGGCCGAAATTTCTTCCGCGCCGCTCTAACTAACCCAAATATCAATATCGTTGCGATCAACGATCTTACAGATAACGCAACTCTGGCCCACCTTCTTAAATATGACTCAATCTTGGGTCGCTTGGGACTAGAAGTAACTCAAACCGCTGACACTCTTACGGTGGGTGGCAAAACTATTAAAGTATTCGCAGATCGTGACCCAGCAAATCTTGCATGGGGCGCAGTCGGTGCTGACATTGTTATTGAATCAACTGGCCACTTTACAAATGCAGCAGATGCTAAGAAGCACATCGCAGCAGGAGCGAAGAAGGTAATCATTTCTGCTCCAGCAACTGATGAAGATATTACAATCGTGATGGGCGTTAACCACGAGAAATATGATCCATCAGCACACAACATTATTTCAAACGCGTCTTGTACAACTAACTGCCTTGCTCCAATGGCAAAGGTTTTGCAAGATAACTGGGGCATCGTAAAGGGTTTGATGACAACAATTCACGCCTACACAAACGATCAAGTGATCCTAGATTTCCCTCATAAGGATCTACGTCGCTCACGTGCGGCAGCAACAAATATGATTCCAACCTCAACTGGAGCAGCAAAAGCGATCTCGCTAGTTATGCCTGAGTTAAAAGGCAAGCTAGACGGATATGCGATGCGCGTTCCTGTTCCAACAGGTTCCGCAACTGATCTAACGGTTGAATTAGCAAAGGAAGCAACCGCTGCAGAAATTAATGCAGCGATGAAGGCGGCAGCAAATGGCGCCCTCAAGGGTTACCTGACTTATACAGAAGATCCAATTGTTTCTTCAGATATCGTCACAGATCCATCATCATGTATCTTCGACTCAGGTCTTACCAAAGTTATTGGCAATCAGGTGAAGATTGTTGGTTGGTATGACAACGAATGGGGTTACTCAAACCGTCTTGTTGATCTAGTTGGTCTCGTTGGAAAGTCTCTTTAATCTAGATGTCTGTAAATCTAGAAAATTTTGAGGTAGCCGGCAAACGAGTATTTCTTCGTTGTGATTTAAATGTTCCTCTGAAAGAGGGAGTAATCACAGATGATGGACGCATCCGCGCCTCGTTGCCGACTATCAAAACTCTTCTAGCCAATGGTGCAAGTGTGGTAATTGCCGCGCACTTAGGTCGTCCAAAAGGTGAAGTAAAACCGGAACTTTCACTTGCACCCGTTGCAGTTCGCTTAGCTGAATTACTTGGGATACCAGTTCAATTCGCAAGCGCTTCCAGTGGTGAAGAGGTGAAAGCTAAGGCAGCAGCCCTAGCGCAAGGCGAAATTCTTTTACTTGAAAATATTCGCTTCGATGCTGCAGAAACTTCGAAAGAAGAGGTAGAGCGTTTAGCGCTAGCTAAGAAACTTGCTGAACTTGCTGATCTATACGTGGGAGATGGCTTCGGTGCAGTTCACCGTAAGCATTCATCTGTTTTTGATCTTCCTAAACTTCTTCCTCACTGCGCCGGAACCCTAGTTGCCGCTGAAGTCGAAGTATTGAAAAAGCTGACTCAGAATCCAGATCGCCCTTATGGCGTGGTACTTGGTGGAGCGAAGGTGTCAGAAAAAATTGGAGTGATTTCGAATTTGCTAGGCAAAGTCGATGTCATGGCAATCGGTGGAGGCATGGTCTTTACATTTCTTGCGGCTCAAGGAAAAGAGATTGGTACCTCTTTAGTTGAGAGGGATTTAATAGAAAGCGTTAAAGAGTTAATTAAGAAAGCCGCCGATTCTGGTGTCGAGTTAGTTTTGCCTACCGACATCTTGGTGGCTCCAAAGTTTGCCGCTGATGCTCCAGCAACGTTAGTCAGATCGGAAAACATTCCAGCAGACCAGATGGGCCTAGATATCGGACCTGAATCTGCAGCGGCATTTGCAGCAGCGATTAAAAATTGTGTAACTGTTTTTTGGAACGGACCGATGGGAGTTTTTGAATTTCCAGCTTTTGCTCATGGCACTCAGGTAGTTGCAAAGGCTCTTAGTGAAGTCTCTGGTATTTCTGTTGTCGGTGGGGGAGACTCTGCCGCTGCAGTACGAACTTTAGGTTTTGCCGATAGCGATTTTGGTTATATTTCAACAGGTGGTGGAGCATCACTTGAATATCTTGAAGGTAAAGAGCTTCCGGGGCTAACTGCTCTCGGTCTGTGATCCTCAAGAACTAAAGAAGCGGAGAAGAGTATGCGCAAGCCACTAATGGCAGGAAACTGGAAGATGAATTTAAATCATCTTGAGGCGATCGCGGTAACCCAGAAATTGGTTTACTCTCTCGAGGATAAAGATTATGACGCGGTAGATGTTGCGATCATTCCTCCATTTACAGATATTCGCTCTATCCAAACTATGGTTGATGGTGATCGACTGCGACTTCTCTATGGCGCTCAGGATATTTCTCCCGAGTCCGGTGGCGCTTTTACCGGAGATATTTCCGGTTCAATGATTGCAAAGCTTGGTTGCACATTTGTTGTGGTTGGTCATTCAGAACGTCGTGCAATTCATAAGGAAGATGACTCACTAATCAACCGTAAAATTAAAGCGGCTCTTGCAAATGAATTAACTCCAATATTTTGCGTAGGAGAAGAACTTTCGGTACGTGAATCTGGTGCGCATGCTTCGCATGTCATTCGCCAACTTCGAGCCGGTCTTGAGGGATTTACTAAGCCAGAGTTAAAGAAGATCGTAATTGCCTACGAACCAGTTTGGGCTATCGGAACTGGAAAGACTGCAACACCAGAAGATGCTCAAGAAGTTTGCGCGGCGATTCGTGAAGAGCTTGGTTCTATCGGTTCTCCAGAAATTGCTTCAAATTTGAGAGTTCTTTACGGCGGATCAGTTAAGTCATCAAATGTTGTCGAGATCATGCGCCAACCCGATGTCGATGGAGCTCTTATTGGTGGTGCCAGCCTAGATCCTGAGGAATTGGCGAAGATAGTTAAGTTCCATAGCGTTCCTTCAGCCTAAATTGGACAAGGCGAGTAACAGATCTAGTATCCTGAGCACCTACCGTATGAGGAGTTTTACATCGTGGAATTAGCGCTCACAATCCTGCTCGTAATCACAAGTGTCGTAATGATCTTGCTTGTTCTTCTCCACAAGGGAAAAGGCTCTGGGTTATCTGATCTTTTCGGTGGCGGTATGTCATCTAACTATGGCGGCTCATCTGTTGTTGAAAGAAACCTAGATCGGATCACGATCGTGGTCGGTGGAATTTGGTTTGGCGGCGTTGTCGCACTCAGTCTTGTATTGAAGGGTTAATAAATGGCAAGTGCAATTCGCGGAAGCCGTGTCGGCGCTGGCCCAATGGGCGAGGCTGAGCGCGGAGATCAGATTGAACGGGCAGCGGTTTCATATTGGTGCTCCAAGGGCCACGAAGTTCGCCCATCATTTGCAGTTGAAGAAACGGTTGAAATTCCGGCTCAATGGGATTGCCCTAAATGTGGACTGCCAGCAGGACGTGACAAGGCCAATCCTCCAAAGGCCGTCGTAAATATTCCATATAAGACTCACTTAGCCTATGTAAAAGAGCGTCGCTCCGATACTGAAGGTGAACAACTACTAGAGGATGCACTGCGCAAGCTTCGTGGAGATGACGCGTAAAAATTAAAGCGCTTTAGCTGCCTTAAGCAATTGGTCTATACCCGCGCTTCGATCCTGCAGATGTAGGCGAAGTAGTGGGTATTTTCTTTTGTTAAGTGCGCGAGCATCACCGAGAGCCTGTGCCATCAGTAAAGTCTGAAAATCAAATTCTCTCATCGGTACTTTGAAATTAGTTTTGCAATCTCCAGTGATTTGAAGAAATGAACCATTTTGCTGACCACCTTTATGAAATTGCCCTGTGGAATGCAAGAAGCGAGGCCCCCAGCCGAAACTTACTGGCCTTGCTGACTTTTCAGACAAGATCGATCGAATCTCAGTAATACGAGAATCTCCAATACGATCTAGATAGGCCATCACAGATATATATCCATCGGAATCAGTGTTGGCAATCAAATTTTTCAACGCCGCAACTAACGTGTTTCCGTGGCCAAAGATTTCTACTGACTCATCTTCGCCATCGGCGGTAATTGGAGGAAGAACGTTTTTCCATTCAGCGAGTATCTGAGAGGTTGCCTCTTTCGCCTCGGTAACATTTGGCTGATTAAATGGATCAATCTCTAAAACGGCACCTATTAAAGCAGTTACCCATTCCCAAAATAAGAAATGTTCGCCGAGCTCTGCTTCAACAGTTAAGTCAGCGCCAGTCGAGAATCCGACCGAGAATGCACCGCCAGATTTTGCCGCTGAAAAATTTTCAGTCACAATCGGCAATCGACCTCGTTCATTTTTTCCAGTTGATTCGGCGATTAGTTGCTCAATCCAATCTGAAAGGCCGGTGTAGATACTTCCTGAGTCAGAAAATCCTAAGAATTGTTCGGATTGAGTGAGAAGTAAATAGGCGACATCCAAAACCACTTCTGGACTATCGGTTATCTGATTTCGACAATCTCCCGCTTGGTCAAGGAGTATTGACGCGTCAACTCCCATCAGAGCAGTGGGTGTCAGACCAAAAGCAGTTAGTGCGCTAAAGCGCCCACCAACTTTTGGATCTGCGTTAATTACAGAGTACCCATCCGCACGCGCAGAGATATCAAGTGGTGAGCCGGGATCAGTAACTATGACCATATGTTCAGTCGGATTAAATCCGGATTTACTTAATAGGTCTTGAAAGAAAGCTCGTTGTGAAGATGTTTCAATTGTTGAACCCGATTTTGAAGCCACCAGAACAAGAAGCTTTGATAGATCTTGCGGGATAGCACGTGCTATGTAATCCGGATCAGTTGAATCAAGTATGAAAACCTTCTTACTAAATGTTTGCGCTATTACTTCAGGAGCAAGCGATGAGCCCCCCATTCCGCAGAGAACTAGCTCAGTTTTATCTCTAAATTTGGCGGTGAGTGCATCAAGTTGAGGAAGAAGTGGACGTGAAGTTTCATCGAGATCTACCCAGTTCAAGCGTTCGGCTGCTTCGGCAGAAGCAGCAGCGCCCCATGTATTTGCATCTTTTTGGGCGATTCGTGGGTGCGTTTTTGCAAGAAATTCATATCTAGGGTCGTCGTGATCAACTTTTACTAGAGATGGTCCGCTTAACTTAATCATTAGGCGAGTGCCGCCTCAATTTTAGAAACTATCGCATCAGGTGCGAAACCAAATTCGCTAAATAATTTAGTAGCAGAAGCCGAAGCTCCGTAGTGCTCCAGCGAAATTGCAATTCCTGAGTCTCCAATAATCTCGCGCCAACCCATTGCGATTCCAGCTTCAATGCTCACACGGAGTTTAGTTTCCACGGGAAGCACGCTATTTTGATAAGCGGTGTCCGTCTCGTTAAACCACTCCAGACATGGGGCGCTTACAACCCGAGTCGAAGTGCCTTTAGATTCCAAAATATTTTGCACCGCTAGAGCTACTCCGACTTCAGAGCCAGTAGCAATTAGCAATACATCCGGTTGTGCTGAAGCTTCTTTAAGAATGTAGGCACCTTTTGCAACTAGAGAAATATCACCGTGGGAACTTCGATCAACTACGGGCAGATTTTGACGTGAAAGCAATAAACCAACTGGTTTCTGTCTCTCTAAAATCACTTTCCAAGCTTCGCGAACTTCATTGGCATCGCCAGGGCGAACAACTGCAAAATTTGGAATAGCCCGAAGTGAAGCTAAATGTTCAATCGGTTGATGCGTTGGCCCATCTTCACCTAAGCCAATCGAATCGTGACTCCAAATAAATATGCTTGGTAAGTCCATGATTGCTGCGAGCCGAACAGCAGGTCGCATGTAATCACTAAAGACAGCAAAGGTTCCACCAAAAGATCGAGTTAATCCATGCAGTGAGATTCCATTGAGGATCGATCCCATCGCATGTTCACGAATACCAAAATGAATCATCCGTCCATATGGATTTGCTCCAGCAATTTCGCTGCTTGCAGGCAGGAAAGAACCTGAAGTTGTGATTGCAGTGTTATTGCTTCCCGCTAAATCAGCTGAGCCTCCCCAAAACTCGGGGAGTGTTTTGGCAATCGCGGCAATCACATCGCCAGATGCCTTGCGAGTGGCGACATCCTTGCCAGGTGGATACACGGGTAGTTCTTGATCCCATTTATCGGGTAGTTCTTTGGCTAGTAAACGTTGCAACAGAACTGATTTATCTTTATTTTCTGATTGCCAATTCAGGAACTTCTTATTCCATTCATTATGTGTGTTCAGTCCACGATCTTTCACTTTTCGCACATGTTCTAAAATTTCAGAAGGGACAGCAAAAAGCTCATCAGGATTTAGCCCAAGTAATATTTTTGTATCTGCAACTTCTTTTTCACCAAGAGCTGATCCATGTGATTCTGCTGTATTGCGCGATTTCGGTGCTGGCCAGGCAATTACAGAATTCATGCGAATCAACGTTGGTTTATTTTTCTCAGCGGTTGCTGCTGACATTGCCTTATCTAAATTAACTAAATCAATATTTCCGTCAGCTTGCGCGGCAACTTCGATTACATTCCAGCCATAGGCGCGATAGCGTGCAGATACATCTTCAGTGAAAGATAAGTGAGTATCGCCTTCAATTGAAATTCGATTATCATCATAAATAACTTTTAAATTTCCGAGTGATTGCGTTCCAGCAAGAGAAGAAGCTTCTGCGCTAACGCCTTCTTGTAAATCACCATCTGAACAAATCACCCAAATATTATGATCAAAGAGAGATTGACCAGCAGGAGTCTCCGGATCTAGTAAGCCGCGTTCAAAACGAGTAGCCATCGCCATACCAACCGCTGTAGCAACTCCGGCTCCGAGCGGTCCGGTTGTCATTTCAACGCCAGCGGTATGTCCGTACTCTGGATGACCCGGAGTTAATGAGTTCCATGTACGGAAAGATTTGAGATCATCGAGCTCGAGACCGTATCCACTGAAAAACAATTGGATATAAAGAGTGAGCGATGAATGCCCGCAAGAAAGAACGAAACGATCGCGGCCTAACCAGTGATGGTCTAATGGATCATGAACTAAGTGATTTTGAAAGAGATTGTAAGCAACTGGAGCTAACGACATGGCGGTACCTGGATGGCCGTGGCCGGCCTTCTGTACTGCATCCATGGCAAGGGCGCGCGCAAGAGCAACTGCGCGGTCATCTAATTCATTCCAGTTATTTGTATTGCTCATAATTTATCCCTTATTTTGTTTTACTTCGACATAACTTTTTTCAAAACCAGAATTCGGATGCGCCATGCTGCGATCCAAACAAGTACCGCTCCTAATAAATGAAAGCCAACGAGGATCTCGGGGATCCCAGTGAAGTATTGAATGTACCCGAGCACACCTTGTGCCAATGTGATTATGGTGAAGATAATAATTGCTCGGATAATTTCAGGGTAATTCTTTGCTGCAATATATAAAGCTAGCGTTATGCCGAGAAGTGCAATCACCGCCTCTGCATGCAGCGTAGCAACGCCACGAATTTCAAATCCGAAACGACGAGCATCCTCATCACCAGCATGTGGCCCCGAGCCAGTTACAACTGTCCCAAGAGCGATGACGAGAAAGGTAACGAGAATATGCACCCTTGATAAATTTCGGGTAGTTCTATCAATATCCATTCGCTGCACCGCACTGAAATTACGGCGCGAGTAAAGTGATGTAGCGCCAGCAATCAAAATAATTGAAAGCAAGAGATGACTTGCAACGGGTAGTGGGTGCAGATCGGTCAAAACGGTGATGCCACCTAAGACTCCTTGTCCCAAGATTCCTAGAACCTGCCCGAGAGCAAGAAGCCTGAGTTCGCGTCGCTTTGTGTATAAAACATGAATCAAAACCACAAGTGCTGATATGACGAGCGCGAAAGTTAACAGGCGATTACCGAACTCAATCCAGGCATGCAACTGACCCTCGGCTTGGTTGGCCACTGGGATATACGAGCCATCTGTACATTCAGGCCAAGTCGGACATCCCAGACCAGAACCGGTTAAGCGAACAGCCCCGCCGGTAATAACGAGCGCACCTTGCAGAAATAAAAGCACTCCGTAGAGAGTTTTGCGCAGCAACATATGCTTAGCCTATGACCTGATCAGGCACGCCGCTCGCGCCACAAGTGGCGAGTGGACGCGAATTACGACACAATACTGTTGTGAAAATCAAAGAGCGGGCATCTGTCGTAGTAGGCGATGATCCGCGCACTCGCGATGCGGTGGCGAGGTCGGTCCTTGAAAATGGTCCCTCAACTGCAGTCGCTTTAGGTGAGCGACTTGGCCTGACTCCAGCGGGGATCCGCCGTCACTTAGACCTTCTCGTTGGTGACTCAATTTTGGAAGCCCGCGATCCTCGCGTTGCCGCTTCTCGCGGACGAGGACGTCCCTCAAAAGTATTTGTAATGACCGATTTCGGACGCCAGAAATTTGAACATTCATATGATGATCTTGCTGTTGCTGCCCTTAAATTTATGGCGACACAGTCGGGCGACCATCTTGTAAATTCATTTGCGCAATCGCGTGCAGATGACATTGAACGAAAAGCAGTTACAGCAATTTCCAAGCGCAGCAATAAAGTAGAGGCACTCGCTAATTTTTTATCTGAGCAAGGGTATGCCGCAAGTGTTGGGCCGCGCGGAACAGGCGTCGAACTTTGCCAACATCATTGTCCGATCGCTCACGTTGCAGCAGAATTCCCACAACTTTGTGAAGCTGAGACGAAAGCATTTTCAAAAGTACTAGGAACACATGTACAACGTTTGGCCACTATCGCTCATGGTGATGGTGTTTGTACAACCTACATCCCACAAAAACCAACCACTGCCGGAAAGGCGAACTCATGACTACTGCACATCCAGAACTAGAAGGCCTCGGAAATTACGAATACGGCTGGTCTGATGGAAACGATGCTGGTGCTAATTCACGACGAGGAATCAACGAAGAAGTAGTACGCGACATTTCAAGTAAGAAGAGCGAACCTCAGTGGATGCTAGATATGCGACTAAAAGGTTTATCACTTTTTGAAAAAAAGCCCATGCCGTCGTGGGGCTCAGACTTGTCAGGAATTTTCTTTGACACCATCAAATATTTCGTTCGCTCAACAGAAAAGCAGGCTGCGACTTGGGATGATCTGCCAGATGAAATTAAAAATACCTATGATCGTCTTGGTATTCCAGAGGCAGAGAAGCAACGTTTAGTCTCTGGAGTTGCCGCACAATACGAATCTGAAGTTGTTTATCACTCAATCCGCGAAGACTTGGAAAAACAAGGAGTCATATTCCTTGATACAGATAGCGCTTTGAAGTTACACCCAGAGCTCTTCAAAGAATACTTCGCAACTGTCATTCCTGTTGGGGATAATAAGTTTGCAGCGTTAAATACTGCAGCGTGGTCTGGTGGTTCATTTATTTATGTTCCAAAGGGCGTACATGTTGATATCCCACTACAAGCATATTTCCGTATTAACACTGAAAATATGGGACAGTTTGAACGCACCTTAATTATCGCTGATGAAGATTCTTACATTCACTATGTAGAAGGCTGCACAGCGCCAATTTACAAATCTGATTCACTGCACTCAGCTGTAGTTGAAATTATTGTTAAAAAAGGCGCACGTGTTCGTTATACAACAATTCAGAACTGGTCCAATAACGTCTATAACCTCGTAACCAAGCGCGCAACATGCGCTGAGGGTGCAACGATGGAATGGGTCGATGGAAATATCGGATCCAAGGTAACGATGAAATATCCAGGAATTATGTTGATGGGTCCTCATGCAAAGGGAGAAACACTTTCACTTGCATTTGCAGGTGCAGGTCAGCATCAAGATTCTGGAGCCAAGATGATTCATGCTGCTCCTTACACATCTTCTTCGGTCATTTCAAAATCGGTTGCACGCGGTGGAGGAAGAACTTCTTATCGCGGACTTGTTCAAGTACAAGAAGGCGCTCATCACTCCAAGAGCACAGTGAAATGTGATGCACTTCTAGTGGACACAATTTCGCGCTCCGATACGTATCCGTACGTAGACATTCGTGAAGACGATGTGTCAATGGGTCACGAAGCGACAGTTTCAAAAATTAGTGACGATCAACTATTTTACTTAATGTCTCGCGGACTAACAGAAGATGAAGCGATGGCAATGATCGTGCGCGGTTTTATCGAACCAATCGCACGCGAACTTCCAATGGAATACGCCCTTGAGCTAAACCGTTTGATTGAACTTCAAATGGAAGGCGCTGTTGGTTAATGTCTGCAACTCTAACCACCAATTATTTGACTCCAACCGGTCGCGAGGAAGCTTGGCGGTTTACGCCGCTCAAGCGACTCGGGGGATTACACGATGGCACTGCTTTAATTGCAGATCGCAAATCGTTAACCCTTAAAGGGGCTCCAGTATCTGGGGTTAGTTTTGAGCGAATCTCACGTGAACTCGCTGCGCCATTAACCGAAACTGATGATGTAATCGTTGCTCGTATTCGCGAAAGCGCTCTTGATGTAGCAGTGCTTACTATCAAAGCTAATGCTGAAGTCGAGCAGCCAATTTTGCTCACCCGAAGTGCTGGTGCGTTGGATACCGCTGAACTTTCACGGATTCAGATTCGCATAGAAAGTCACGCCAAAGCTGTGGTTATTATCGAAAATACCGGCGATACACATCTGGCAGAGGATCTTGAAATATCTGTCGCTCCAGGTGCGCATCTAACTTTGGTCTCTTTGCAAGAGTGGGATAGCAAGACAGTGCATGCTGCTCGCCATCACGCGATCGTTGACCGAGATGCCACATTTAGATCAATTGTTGTGACAGTTGGCGGTTCAGTTGTTCGTCTTCTACCAACTGTTGATTTCATCGCGCCCGGAGCATCTTGCGAATTACTCGGAGTTTATTTTGCGACCTCAGGACAGTTCTTTGAACATCGTATGTTTGTAGATCACAAAGTTCCGCATGCTAAGTCGAGAGTGAATTACAAGGGCGCCCTCGCTGGCGACCAGGCACATACAGTCTGGATCGGTGACGTTTTCATCCGTGCAGCAGCTGAAGGAACTGATACATATGAACTCAATCGAAACTTGCTTCTAACTGATGGAGCTCGCGCAGATTCAGTCCCTAACTTGGAGATAGAAACTGGAGAAATTGTTGGAGCAGGTCACGCAAGCACGACTGGGCGTTTCGATGATGAACAACTCTTCTATCTCATGTCCCGTGGTATCAATATGGCAGATGCGCGACGTCTCGTAGTCCGTGGATTCTTCAATGAAATCGTCTCTGAAATCAGAGTTGATGAAATTCAAGATCGATTGATGGATCGCATTGATGGCGAATTAGCTAAGGCTGGTTCGTAAATGAGCGACCTAATATTTTCAGAGTTAGTTCGAGGTAAACCTGTAAAAATTGAGAAATCAGGTCAGACTATTTGTGTCGCGCGCGTCGGGGATCAAGTTTTCGCAGTCGCTGACAATTGCTCTCACTCCGAGGCTTCGCTTTCAGAAGGTGAAGTAACAGATTTTAAAATCGAGTGCTGGTTACATGGTGCCGTGTTTGATTTAAGAACTGGGGAGGCGTTGACGCCTCCTGCGGTTGCACCACTAAAAACTTATTCAGTAAGCGTTGACGGAGACTCCGTCACGGTAGAAGCGTAACGAACGAGGAGCCGCAATGAGTACTTTAGAAATCCGTGGACTTAAAGTTTCAGTAGATACCGATAATGGATCAGTTGAAATTCTTAAAGGTGTAGATCTCACAATCAAGTCCGGCGAGACTCACGCAATCATGGGTCCAAATGGTTCTGGTAAGTCAACCTTGGCTTATTCAATTGCGGGTCATCCCAAGTACACAATCACTGGCGGCACAGTGACTCTCGATGGGGCTGATGTCCTTGAAATGACTGTCGATGAGCGCGCTAAGGCTGGATTATTTTTGGCGATGCAATACCCAGTAGAAGTTCCTGGAGTTTCTGTATCAAACTTTTTGCGAACCGCGGTTACCGCTCTTCGCGGTGAGGCTCCAAAACTTCGCACGTGGGCTGGCGAAGTGAAGGGCGCAATGGAGGCTCTACATATGGATGCTTCTTTCGCGCAACGAAATGTGAATGAAGGATTTTCTGGCGGTGAAAAAAAGCGTCATGAAATTATGCAGCTTGAGCTATTGAAGCCAAAGATGGCCATTCTTGACGAAACAGATTCTGGTTTGGATGTCGATGCACTTCGTATTGTTTCTGAAGGCGTCAATCGCGCTAAGGAAGCAAATGATTTGGGCGTTCTTCTGATTACTCACTACACCCGAATTCTAAAATATATCCGTCCTGATTTCGTTCACGTTTTTGCAAATGGCAAAATCGTAGAACAAGGTGGGCCAGAACTTGCCGACAAGCTGGAGGCAAATGGATATGCAGAGTACGTAACTGCGTAAATATCATGACCTTTGATGCCATAGCTATTCGCAGAGATTTTCCGATTTTTGATCGGAAGATTCGCGATGGCAAACGCCTGGTTTACCTCGACAGTGGTGCAACCAGTCAGAAACCTGCACAAGTAATTGATGCTGAAGGCGATTTCTATCGTCTACATAATGCGGCCGCCCATCGTGGTGCTCATCAACTAGCCGAGGAATCAACTCTGGCGATCGAATCAGCGCGCGCTACCGTCGCTAACTTTATTGGCGCCGCCGAAGACGAAATAGTCTTCACCAAGAGTTCCACTGAAGGACTAAATTTACTGGCTTATTCAATTGGCAACGCCCCAAAAGGAAATCGTTTCCATTTAAGCCCAGGGGACGAGATTGTTGTTTCAGAGATGGAACACCATGCAAATCTAATTCCTTGGCAGCAGTTGGCAGCGCGAACTGGAGCAATCTTAAAGTGGTTCGAGGTAACTCCTGAAGGACGATTAGATTTATCGGATATCAATTCAGTGATTACTGCACAAACTAAAATTGTGGCGCTAACTCACCAATCAAATGTTTTGGGAACAATTAATCCGCTACATGAACTTGTAAATAGAACTCATGAGGTTGGAGCAGTTTTCATTCTTGATGCTTGCCAGTCAGTTCCGCACATGCCGGTTGATGTCGCAGTTTTAGATATTGATTTCCTGGTTTATTCCGGTCATAAGGCGGTAGGACCTACTGGCGTTGGAGTTTTGTGGGGGAGAGCGAACTTGCTTGCTGAACTCCCACCCTTTTTATTCGGTGGATCAATGATTGAGTCAGTAACAATGACTGATGCCACGTGGGCGCCGGTACCACGCAAATTTGAACCGGGTGTTCCAAATATGGCTCAGATCGTAGGGTTGGGAGTTGCACTTAAATATTTGCAAGAAATCGGTATGGATAAAATTCATCAACACGAAGTGGTGCTCACCAAGTACATGTTAGGCGCACTGCAGACCATTCCTAGCCTTAAAATTTTAGGTCCCACCGATACTAATTTGCGTGGGGGTGCCGTTTCTTTCACCGTCGATGCTATCCACCCTCATGATCTCGGTCAGTTTCTGGATAACTCTGGAATCGCAGTGCGAACTGGACATCATTGCGCGTGGCCGCTCACTCGTAAAATGGGGGTAGCGTCAACAACTAGAGCTTCAGTTTATTTATACAATACTGAGGATGATATTGATGAGTTAATATCGGGCATTTTAAGCGCACAGAAATATTTCGGCTAATGAAATTAGATAGTCTTTATCAAGAAGTGATTTTGGATCACTATAAAAATCCACAACACAAAAAACTTTCTCCAATTTATGACGCCCAGGTTCACCACGTGAATCCTTCGTGTGGGGATGAAATTGATTTAAATATCACGCTCAAAGATGGCAAAGTTGAGTCGATAACTTGGGATGGTGTGGGTTGTTCGATCTCACAGGCCAGCGTCTCGATTCTTACCGATTTATTGATCGGCAAAGCCCTTGATCAGGCCTATAAAATTCACGAAAGTTTCGTTGAATTAATGCAGAGCAAAGGAACGGCTACTGGGGATGAAAACCTCCTTGAGGATGCAGTGGCCTTTGCTGGAGTTTCACAGTATCCAGCGCGAATTAAATGTGCGTTACTCGGATGGATGGCATTTAAAGATGCCAGCGTGCAAGCTCAAGCGAAAAACTAAACTAGAATAAGAGACGGAAAGAGGAGATTATGGTTGCAACGATTGATGATGTAACAGAGGCGATGAAGGATGTCGTCGACCCCGAATTGGGAATCAACGTTGTTGATCTTGGGCTTATCTACGATGTGATGGTCGATGAAAATAACATCGCAGTTTTGAATATGACCCTGACTTCGGCGGCCTGTCCTTTGCAAGATGTTATAGAAGATCAAACTCGTCAGGCACTGGCACCGCACACGACTGATGTAAAAATAAATTGGGTATGGATGCCACCTTGGGGCCCAGATAAAATCAGCGATGATGGTCGTGAGCAACTTCGCGCACTTGGGTTCACAGTTTAAATAAAAAGTCCTAATTTTTTGATCGGAGTTCAACTTGTCGATGCACGCTGGTTGGATGGCGCTGCGAACACTAAGTTCTGATCAATCTGTAAAACATGTCAAGCTAAAACCCGGCACTTTAAAACGGATCTTTTCTTACGCTATTCCATATAAATCAGTATTCGCCCTCTTTTTACTTTGTTTAGTTTTAGATGCGGTTCTTACGATCGCAACCCCACTCCTTTTACGTGAGCTCATTGATAATGGCGTAATCCCTAAGGAACGTTCAGTGGTAACAACGATGGCGATCGCAG
>Ga0209284_10000078_pt1 | contig 137350 bp, 113 predicted proteins | sample FRY03_FD_187211 | JGI IMG/M metagenome (GOLD analysis project Ga0209284, IMG submission 187211) | Freshwater microbial communities from Lake Fryxell liftoff mats and glacier meltwater in Antarctica - FRY-03 (SPAdes) (version 2) | ecosystem: Environmental > Aquatic > Freshwater > Ice > Glacier...
AGAGTGATCGCTGAAATTCGTGCGTTGCCGATTGGCGGTCGAATCATCACAAGCGAGATGACAACCCGATCAGTGCGAAGCGAATCAGTGATACCGAACGAACGGTCAAATGGCCGCGTGGGCCGCGCCCGAAGTGGATGTCGAAAAAAGAGTATCGACGCACGCCTGAATTCATTGAGATGCGATTGAGTGATGTGGAACCGGATATTAAGTCGATTAAATGCACGCTGGGCTTAGAGCATTTGCGTGGACAGAGCCCTGAGAGTCTTCATCGCGAGCTATGGACCGGAGTGCTGACCTACAATCTTGTGCGACTGAAGATGTTGCAAAGTGGATACGCTGCTGGTCGCGAGATTCGCAGCATGAGCTTCACAGAGACTCATCAGTTGCTGGCGACAAATTGGTTGCTCTGCGCGTGCGTCGGCGTCAGCGAAGCCATGGCAGTCTCAGCGCAACAGCAGGGCACGTGCGCCGTCATAGGTCAGCGTCCGGACCGCGTTGAACCTCGGGAAAACAAACGGCGTCCCAAGGTTCTCAAACTGATGACGGTGGCCAGGCGGATGTTTCATGCGGGGATCGCGGCGATCACAAAAAACCCGTAAATTCCCGTGGGCAACGCCATTCGTTCCTGACACATTTTACCTCTTCTGACACCTTTACCTCTGTGGATGATAAGCGTCCGGGAGCACTGAGTAAAAATATCCCTGAGCGTCCGGAGTTGCCCAGGCATCAAACTGCGAAACCAGTTGTTCGGCAAATTGAACATCAAGCGCTGCGAGCAGTTTAGCAAATGTCATCAAATAGGCATGTTGAGTCTGCTGCACGATTACAATCGCAACTCTACGGCGTGACACCAGCACGACATTCGCCGCTGACGTGGAATTTTTGGCGGCGAATCCGAGCGCGTCGTGCATCAGGGCTTCATTGTATTCGTGTCCGTAAAGGTCTCGCAGCTCTTCATCAATTTGAAAATGTGCGATTGTCGATTGACCAGACTCACTTTCAAACATCGACCATAAAACATTCAGCCCCCGCACGATGCCACCAGCCTTGACGACCTGAATACGTTCGATCCGTCGCACGGGGAAATTTTTCCGCCAGTTTTCGAGTGCATGCATCAATGCATGGAGTCGACTTTTCTGCAACTTCGGCGGATGCGAAAAATGGAGACACGACCAGCCAGGCTCAATGTCCTGGAAGACAGTGGTAACGCTCGATGAATCCATAACGTCATTTGCCTTCTTCTGTTCAATGTCACGCGGAATCTTCCGCGTCGCTTCAATCAAATGTGCGCAATTCATTTTCCAGTGTATATCATTTAGATCAAGTTCACACTGCCGTTGCCTCACCATGAAACACTGGGGAAATTCGGCTGAGTAAAGCAAGCAGCGTCCGCTTGCCTGGCAACCAGGCTTTCAGGTGTTCGACGACTTTTGCAGCGGTTCTTTCTTTTCGAAAATTCCGGGGCACAACGGTGCCATTTCGGCGTTCAGGGCCTGATACTCTTTCCATTGTTCAGGAAGATTAGCATCCATAAAGATAGTGGAGGTTGGACATTCGTGAGTGCAAGCTTCGCAATCGATACACTTCTCCTGGTCGATGAACAACATCGATTCACCTTCATGAAAGCAGTCGCAAGGGCAAACGACAACGCAATCTGTGTACTTGCAGTTAAAACATGGTTCAGCAACAACGTGAGTCATGGAAGTCTTCCGAAACAGGACCTGGAATCTGGGCTACATTTAGCTGATGCAAAACGATGCCTGATGACCGGACAGAAAAATCCGCTGGAATCAAGAATTCGCTAAAATCTGAATCTTGTCAGCATTTCAAGGCTGTCTTTGATTCAAATGCAGGAATGCATGTATGGCAGAATTGAACTCCTCGTCAGCTCGAATCTTTGCCAGCGTCGTTGCTGGCGAACCGGATGCAGCGACACAGTTGTTTCATCGCTACTTACGCAGGCTTTGTCGGCTGGCTCAAACCCGCATTGGGTCTCGACTGGCACAGCGGATCGATCCGGAGGATGTCGTCAGGTTTCTTAGAAAAGAACTTCAGGACTCACCAGCAATCGTCGAACGATTTCTATCCGAAGCGGCAGTCGTTCAACGGCTCAAACATACAGGTCTTGTGCGAGTTGACGGCATGGACGAACAAAGGCCGGAGTCTGGTTTATTGTGATGGACATTATCGAAGGCCAGAACCTTGCAGACAAGATTGCTGAAGAGGTGCCAGCCGTCGATCAAGCCGTGCGTTGGATCATTCAGGTGGCGGAGGCGCTTCATGTTGTCCATGAGGCTGGCGTTGTTCATTGCGACCTGAAGCCTGCAAATGTATTGGTGTCATCTGATGATCGCGTTGTGATCACGGATTTTGGATTGGCGCGAACGACGACTTCAACAATCAATTCAGACGCCACTCTTGCCGGATCTGCACCATGGATGGCACCAGAGCAAACTGATCCCGTCTTTGGCTCGATCGATCATCGCACAGATGTCTACGGCCTGGGCGCACTGCTTTTTACGCTGTTGACCGGGCATCCTCCGTTTGAGGCGACGCGAATTCCGGATGTGCTGGCTCAGATCGTCAGTCAGTCACCGGTTCCACCTTCGCGCTTGCGTTCCGGGATTTTCCCACACCTTGATGAGCTGTGCTTATGGTGTCTGGCGAAACTTCCTGAACGTCGCACAGCCTCAGTGGCTGATTTTTTGCGGTCGATTGAGTCGTTCTCACCTGAAAACCCTCAAAATCATAAGATTTGATGCGACTCATGGCACTTCCTTGCAATCAAACAGTGGCGAAATTGTTTGCCGCATTATAGTCTTAAGGCATAGACATCGGTGACTGCGGTCTGACGGCAGGAAATCGAAGTTCCATCACATCGCGAGAGTTTAAGGAGAAATCCGCATGAGCGCGGGCCAATCGGATGAAGCTGTGCGCCGCCGTTGCCTTGTCCTGGATAAGCACCGTCTTGCGGATGTGGACGAAAAACATGCGCGAGTTCGAACGCTGCTGGAGGCGACCGGTGCGGATGCTTTGTTGCTCCAGGATCACGCCAACATTGCCTGGTTCACTGCTGGAGCCGATCCAGCGCGTTGTACGATGGAAGGTTGCCAGACAAGTCTGTTCGTCACTGACGACGCTCGCCTGTTCGCAACTAACGCGGTCGATTCCGCTCAGTTGTTTGAACGCGAAGCTTTCGGTTTGGGATTTCAGTTGAAGCAACGCGAATGGTTCCAGCCACACGCCGCGCTGGTGGAGGATCTTTGCCGAGGTCGCAAGGTTGTCAGCGATTCCGGAGTTGAAGGAACTCGCAACGTTGTAAAGGATATCGTACGGCTGCGGCAGCCGCTGACAGATCTTGAAGTGGATCGAATTCGGCGACTCAGCAAAGTCCTTGTTCACGCTGTTGAAATCTCCGCAGGCCATATTCGGCCGGGCGTTTCAGAAGCGTCGGTGGCCGGTGAACTCAGCCATCGCCTGATTCGCCGCACCGTCACACCCGTTCGCATTCAAGTGTGCGCAGACGGACGTAACATTCGATACCGTCATTGGTCCTATAGCGAAGACCCGATCGAATCGTACGCGACGGTTTCATGCATCGCCAAACGCTGGGGACTGCATGTGGCTGTCAGCCGAACCGTGTGCCTGAATCAAGTGCCGGAAGAGTTGTGGGAAGCTCATAAAAAAGCCGTGCTGATACACGCGACGGGAATGTACTTTTCCAGAACCGGCCAGAAACTGAAAGATGTCTGGCCTAAAGTTCGGCGCATCTATGACAAATTAGGGATGCCGACGGAATGGCAGTTAGCCGATCAGGCCGAGATCATCGGCTACCGCGCGATGGAACATCAACTCACGCCGGATTCGGAGTATGAGCTTCAGGCACCGACCGCCATGTACTGGCATCCCGGCATTGAGGCGGCTTTGCCGGGCGATACGATTCTTATCATGCCCGGCGGCTGTGAGATCGTCACGAAATCCTCGGTGTGGCCACAACTTCGTGTGCAGGTGAAAGGCCACGATGTCTCGTGCTGTGGATTGTTGCTGATTCGAGATGAAAAAACGGCGGAGACAAGCGAGCGCGATGATGCCGCCAAAACTCCAGGGGTCTTTGCGGGGCTTGAACTTCCAGATGACGATTCTGATGGCTCAAGAATGGATTCGATCTGGGAACTGGATATGTCTTCGCATCAGTCCGTGTTTGACGAAAGCGAATCCGAGTATTCTGAAGAGTCCGTGCTGGACTGATCCGATGTCGCCATCATCGCTCCGCGTGATGAGCCCACAGGGAAACGCGAACAACAGCCAGAATCATATCGACTTGTGGCGACTGCAAGCACTGGGTCCAAACCAAGATTTCATATTCTCCTGTTGCCTGAGGTTATTTCCGTACATACAATGTGCTCACATGATTGATTCCGCAAATGCAGAAGTGAAATACTCCAATGGCAAACGCAAGTGAAAGTAAACCCGCTCGACTGAATATCCGAATCAGCCAGCACGAAAAAGACGTGATCGAAAGGGCGGCGATGACACTCAATACGACCGTCAGCAGCTTTGTGCTCGGAAAAGCCTACGACGAGGCAAAGGCGATTCTTGCTGATCATAGTCAATTCCAGCTCAGTAAATTGCAGTGGCGAAAATTCTGTGCAGCGCTTGATGCTCCACCAAAGAAGATCAAGGCTTTGAGTAAGCTGTTTTCTGAGAGTGGAGTTTTTGATGACTAGCGGAGAACTGCGAGCTCCGGTTCCACTGCTGAAATCACATAAACTCGATGGCTTTGATTGTGGCAATGAACAACTGAATGAATACCTGCTTCGATTCGCATGGACGAATCACCAGTCCGGCGCCGCAAGAACTTATGTTTCCTGCCGCGACAATCGCATTGCAGGTTTTTACTCGCTGGCATTCGGAAGTATCGAACACAGAGCCAGTACAGATCGCGTCCGCAAAGGGCTGCCACAGCATCCGATTCCAATCATTCTGCTGGCGCGTCTTGCGGTTGATGTTTCGGAGCAAGGGCACGGCCTTGGAAAAGGTCTTCTCAAAGATGCGTTGCTACGAACTTTACAAGCGGCCGATATCGGTGGGTTGCGGGCGATGGTTGTTCACGCCAAAGACGAGCAGGCGACTTCGTTTTACCGGAAGTTCGGCTTCGAAGTATCGCCAATTGATAAACTACACCTGATGCTGTTGCTCAAGGATATTCGACAGAGCCTCGGTGGCAGTTGAAGAATGAGAAGCCATCACATCGTGGCCAGGCAACAAGATCTATCCATCGGCACGCCCTGTCGTGGGCTCGTCACTGCTGAGCGTGCTGGCAGCGTTGTGGCTCAATCAAACAGACCATGCAGATACCAAATGCCCGTCTGAAGATCACGGTAGATCCATAGCTGGGCACCAGTCTCTGTGATCGCACGAAAATAATCGCGATGACACGGCTTGTCAGTCCACCATGCCGTCTGAATTCGTTCCGGGCCGTGGAGCTCGACGATTCGTCTTTGTTGGCCAAGTATCGAAATCCGTTCGGGAGGACGATCTTCGCAGTCGCGACCAGCGATCTGTTGTGGAGTTGCCAATAACCGCAATGGTCGTGGAAGAGTGCGTTCAGTATTGTTGATGGCGTCCGGATCAGGCTCCGTCAGCCGCTGCAGAATATGTTCCGACTGCGGAGCACGCTCAGTGGAATCGGCATTGGCGATAACGGGATCCAGCACAAGAGAATGTTCCGGTCGGGGGTCCGCTTGAATTCTGACGGTACTGACCGACTGCGGTCCCATGCGATTGCTCAGCCGCGCAATGAGAGTTGCCAGTTCCTCCTGAGGACGAATGTGTTCCGTCGGACTAAACAGGTCTCGTTGGCGTGAAACAGGAATCGGCACAGTTTGTACGGTCATCGAAATCGCCGACACAGGCTCCGTCAGCGGCAGTGTTTCCAGTCGCAGGCCAAGTACTTCAAACATCAGCTCAGCGGATTGCGTCGGTTTCACAACGCCGGCAGACAGTGTCAGCTTGTTCCCCGAGGCGCAGGTAAGTTCGCTGATCAAAACACTGCAGGCGATTCGACGGCGTTCAATTTGCTCGGCGATGCTTTCCACAAGATGCTGTAGCACCTGTCGAATGTCGTCAAAGCTCTTCGCCGGAAACTCCGAATTCCAGACAGCAGCCACAGGATTGGATTCCGGCAACGGAATGATGGATTCTTCCGTCAGCCCGAGCAATTGATGAACTCGCTCCACCGCCACCTGCGAAAGCCGCGACGGTAAATCTTCACGCGGCAAGGAGAGCAGTTGAGCGATCGACCGAATTCCAAGATGGGCCAGGATCTGCAGATCTTTGAGCGGCAGTCGAGATGCGGCGATTGGCAGGCGCGCGATTTCCTGTGGCTGCATGCCGGGCGGAATGATTTGAATCGGCAGTTCGTACAGTTGTGCGTTTTCACCGGCCCTCGATGCATTTCGCCGCGCCGCGTTTGAAGTTGACGTGTTCGAAGTTGATATTTGTGTTGACCGCCGTACTTCCGGAGCTGCGTGTTCTGTATGAGTCAACGCCCAAACGGCGGCGATCGTGTCGGCAATAGCAATGCGTCCGGTCCAGCCAGCGAGTTTCAGATCACGCAACAAGAGTTCGGCCAATGCCGCTTCACCGCCAAACAGGGGACCGCAACCCGTGATGTCTAACAGCAAACTGTCCGGTAGTGGCATGCAATCCAATCCGACGACTGGCGCGTACCGACGAGTCAACTCAGCCACAGCGGCCAGCGTGCGACGATCGGCAGATGATGTCCACTGATGAAATGAAACAAGCTCTTTCGTTGACGCTGCGACAGTCGGTCGCAAAGTTGCAGATTTACCTGTGTTCGAGCGCGTTCGGTTTTGCGTGGATGTGCGATGGACAGCTCGTGGAGTTATCGTCAATGGCTGAGCCATGCTGCGAGCTTCTGCCAGAGGCATTCCGGGTCGCACACCAGCCATCCACGCATCGCGCGATACGGCAAGGATGCATGGACCACCGTTGGCCGACGGAAACACTGCGCGGACAAATTTGAGATCGTCGTCGATGTCAGTCGTTTTGCGAGGCGCGGTCGAATCCACATTTCCCGGTGCTGCTGTATGCAGCGCGAGTGCTGACGGACAAACGCCCTCAGAACGCAGGCGATGTTGCAGGCTTTGAATCGGCCAGTTCGGAAATCGAATGCACAGCACCCGTTTCATGTTCGACTTCCAGTAGAGCGTGTCCAGTGTGCTGCAGTCCGTGACGCGAACGCAGCAGTTGAACTTTCAGTTGACGCCGTTCAGTGATGCCAGCCAGCGCGGGTTTCACTGTTGTAACGTACAGTCGCAGGTCTGCAAATGAAGGTTGATTCAGAATGCTGGCCGGACGAATCAGCACAATTGTGACGCCACTGCGTTCCACCGCAAGCTGCAGACGTCGCATAACTGCAGATGAGGCCTGTTCCAGAAACATCAGAACGACACGCACACCAGGACATCTTGCCGTTTGTTCCAGCGCCCAGAGTGCGTCGCTGTGCGCGGCGGAGGCCTGTCGCACGAATCGGCTGCGGCTGGTTGTCGCTTGAGCGAGCCCGAACGCCGCTTGCACACCTGACGCTGCATACACAGGTCGAATCAGCAGCATTCGAGACAACGGAATCCCATGACTGCGTGCGGAATCAGCATAGAATTCATGGTGTTCATCAACTATTGCCAGACAGCCGTGCAAAGTCATCATTGGCACGATGGATTTCAATGCTATCGATGCCGCCTTCAGACCAGCATCCTCAGAGATCCATTCGATAAGTGAACCTGCTGGCAACCCGCCGTGCGGAAGTATGGCATCCAGCGATGTCAGGCCTGTCGGCAGAATCTGCTGAACAGTCTGCATTCGCTGAGAAGCCAGTAACTGCCGGCGCAGTGAATGAATGGCTTCGGCTTTGGCCGCTGCTGACATGGAAACGCGTCCGCATTGATGTCGGCACAGCACGCAATACGCGCCGCGCGACTTTACTCAAATGACGGTTTCCCTACCCGTTGTCTTCGTTAACACGCGAAGACAGGAAATTCGTCTGTCATACCGTTCATCGGCGATCAGACGACTGGGTTTTAAGAAAGTTGCTACTTACTGTCAACTGCAGTTGTTGCACGACATAGCGCGCAACGAAAACGGCTGGTAGTCAAAGACCACCAGCCGCCGGAAGATTCCTCCGAAGAAGTCGTTAGGACTACTTCTTCTTTGCAGCCTTCTTAGCAGCCTTTTTAGCAGCCTTTTTAGCTGGTGCAGCTGGTGCAGCTGGTGCTTTCTTCGCGGCCTTCTTTGCAGCTTTCTTTGCCACAGTACGTTCCTCCAAATAAGTTTGAACTAGAGTGGCCGTCCTGCCAAAGCTTACCGGGCTTAGAAACAAACAGGACCACCACAGACCAAAACATCAGCCCATCAAGTTCATTTCGATCTTGATGATGCAGATTCCATTCTTCACTGATGACCGTCTTGAGGTTGCTTGAAGGCAAGTCCTTCGCCACGTCCATTCAGTCCCTGGTTTCAAAACTTCTAACAGTCTTCAGTACTTCGATTTTGAGATCGTTGTTGATGATCACACTGTCGTGTCAGTCATCCTGAATTACTGATGTTGAATCTTTCAACCACCAAGTGATCGGAATCGTAGGTAATCGAATGAATAACGCAAGACTGTTCCGCGTGTTTCCAGACTTCTCAGAAATTTTTTTAAGATTCAGTACGACAACATTGATCTCATCGTACGCGCATCCTGCATGATCATTGGCCATGACTTTGAGACTCCAACTTCAACATCGCGCGAGCTTCAATGCATCAACACGATCATGATTTTGAATCGATAGGCTCTATCGATGGAGTCGTTGTGAGTCACGTCATGAATGCTGCGGCAATGTCAGTTCAGCAGGAGTCTGTTTTCACAGCAGACAACATTCCAGGCACAGGCATATGTTTTAAAAACTCTGTATTTTTCAGCATCAAACGCATCTTGAATTCTGTCCTGTCTCGACTCAGGCCTTCTCTGTGACCCCGTCACGACGCAGATCGTCAAGCACAGATCGCATATAGTTCAAACTCTGTACGGCGATGTTTTGGGCGCCGGGACTGTAGTCGAAGACCTCCACAGAAACCCATCCGCGATAGTTCGATTCGATGAGCGCGCGGAAGATTGGATGGTAGTCCGTCGATCCCATTCCGGGGCCGAGCAGGTTGGAATCATTGACGTGAAAATGTTTACAATTTTTTTTGTGACGATCAATAATTTTGGGAATTGGAGTCCATTCTGCGCCCAACATTGCCTTCACATCCTGATGCAGAGCCATCGATGGATGATCAACAAGGCGAACAATCTCCAACGCTTCGTCGCAGGTGTTGATGAAGTCTGTTTCTTTGGCCGTTAGTGGTTCGAGACAAAGAACAACTTCGTTGTCTGCGAATGCAGGTGCGGCCTGGCGAAAGACATCTGCGGCAAATTCCGCCGCTTGTTGCTTCGAGATCCCTGGCAACAGACTGCGTTGCTGCGGTGAACCGAAGACCATGATGTGTCCACCCAGTTGGCGGCACGCTCGCGCCAGCAGCATCAGGTAGTCGGCAGTGGCCTTGCGGATTGCAGGGTCTGGGCTGGTCAGATACAGACCTGTGGTCTTTGCCAGCAGCCAATGCAGGCCAATGATTTCCAGACCATGCCGCTCAGCTTCCTGTTTCATGCCTTCAAAGACTGAGACTGGCACAGATGCAAGGTCGGCCGAAATCGCAAACGGCGCGACTTCTATGCCTGTGTAGCCGGCTTCTGCAATAAGCCGACATTGTTCGGACCATTCAGTGTTTTCGTACAATTCCTGGCAGATTGCGAACTTCATAAAGTAACTTTCCGAAACAGCGAATCAGTTTAGTAATTCGCGAAGGATTGCAGACCGTAACAGGATTGCAACCGATTTCGGTCAACTCATAATGGTTGATTCACAGCAGGAAGGATTTCGACCACGCCACTTGTAAACGACAGACCTGGCACAATACCCTGTCACGCTGGAATTGCGTTGTGGAAATCAGTCAGGAAATTCGAATGAATCAGCGGTCAGGCAGAATAGCGTTTTATCTCGCAGTGTTCCTTGTTGTCGGCTTTCCGTGCTGCCAGGCAACGGAATTGCCACGTACAAAGCACGGCGAAACAGTCAGTTCGCTCGACGGCGAGCGACAACATCTACTGCACTGGGCACCGCCGAATGCGGCTGATCAGCCGACACCACTGCTGGTGTTTCTGCATTCCTGGAGCAGCGACTATCAGCAGGATAATTCCAAATGGCTGAAAGCCTGTGCTGCGCGAAACTGGATCTGGCTGCATCCGAATTTCCGAGGAATCAATCAGTCTCCCAAGGCATGTGGTTCCAAATACGCGCGACAGGACGTGCTTGATGCCATCACTTTCGCTAAACAGCAATGGAATGTTGATCCACGGAGAATCTATGTGGCTGGTGTTTCTGGTGGAGGTCACATGGCACTGCTGATGGCTGGGCATCACCCGGATCAGTTCAGTGCTGTCTCAGCCTGGGTCGGACCGACGGATCTTGCCGAATGGCATCGATTCCATACCAAGAATGGCAAGCCGCAGAAGTACGCGATGATGATCGAACAAAGCCTTGGCGGCGCGCCAGGAACTTCCATTGCAATTGATGCGGACTACCGAGATCGATCGCCAGTCTTTCATTTATCACGCGTTGGAGATTTGCCGGTGAGCATCTGGGCGGGAGTTGAAGATGGTCACACAGGCTCCGTGCCGATTCGACATTCGCTGACCGCCTTCAACGCGATCGCAGAAACGCATGGCGACGCGGTCATCTCTGAAAAAGAAATTGTCGAACTGAGTGAGTTGAAGAAATTGAAATCACCGCTGGCATCTGATTCTGTGCAAGACGCGACACTCGAACAAAAGATTTATCTGCGTCGGCGATCACAGGAATCGATCATCACAATCTTTGACGGCGGTCACGAAAGTCATCCCGAGACTGCGTTGGAATGGCTAAGTGCAAGACGACGTGCAGTCACGAGTGGCACTAAAGCGGCAAAGTGAGAAACCTGCCCGTCGGCGGAGCGACGGGTGTACTGTAAGCACCCATGCACAAGTTTCATCATTTAACCGCGTGGGCAACGCCCCGCATTTTAGCGAGGTAAACGCTGGTGCTTAAGGTGGCACCGATCATTGATTCAAACGGTCTCTTTATCAACGTTTGACAGGATGCTTGGGGCAGGACGCATAAATCCCATGAATCGCATGAGTCCCATCGGAGTTATCAATTGTTTGACAGGACGATTGATGACAGGACGATGAATCGCAATTTGTGTTTCTTATCGTCCTGTCATCATAATCGTCCTGTCATCATAAGAAGCGAAGTTCAATTAGCGGGAATGGAAAAGAGGCTGTGCGTTGTCGTTCATCACAGTTGTCAAACCTCTGTTCCACTAGCGTAAAGCTAGCGGGGACAGACCTGTCGGGTTCGTGCCGCTGTTGTTGAGTTTCCAAACCTGCGGTTCACTGGCACAGGGCCAGTGGGGCCGAAAAAGCACTCGTGTACTTGTAATTCGCCGACGCCTACGGCTCGCCGTTAAACGAATTATGCTCGACAACTTGTGCATGGGTGCTTACGCCCGTCGCTCCGCCGACGGGATTTCCAATCACTCGTCGAATTCCGTCCGGGGCTTTCGATAAAGATGTTCGCGAGTGCAAGGCATACCGGACAGACCACGCGAGCCATGAGCGGTCGCGACGGTCTGATAGATGCGAGCGCCGCCGTCGCCGAGAGCTAGCACGCAGCCGGTCAGATAGAGGGTCCACATGCGAAACTTTTCAATGCCTACCTGACGAATGGCTTCTTCGCGATTGGCTTCAAGTCGTTGCACCCAGTGACGGCAAGTCATCGCATAGTGATCTCGCCAGCCTTCGACGTCGTGTACGTCAAAGCCCGCCGCTTCCATACACTGAATCATATGGCCAAGATGATCAAGTTCACCACCGGGGAAAATGTATTTTGCCAGTAGACGTCGTTCCGGAGACATGTGCCGAAACTTCTTGTCGGACATCTTGCCCGGTCGAGTGATCCCGTGGTTGAGGAATAGTCCGCGATCAGTCAACAGGGACCGGACTTTTGTCATATATCCCGCCATGTTGTCGATACCAACATGTTCGACCATACCGACGCTGGAGATTTTGTCGAAACTGCCGTCCATGTTTTGATAGTCGCGTAGTTCGACAGTCACCAGATCCTGCAGTCCCTGTTCATTGATTCGCTGCTGAGTCCTGGCCAATTGTTCTTTTGACAGTGTGATTCCATGCGCCTTAACGCCATAATTTTTCGCGGCGTAGCAGATCAGCGATCCCCAGCCGCAGCCGATATCCAGATATCGTTCACCAGGCTTCAATTGCAGTTTACGACAAATCATGTCCAGTTTGTTCAATTGCGCCTGTTCCAGTGAATCATTCCAGTCATGAAAATAGGCGCAGGAATAGAGCATCTGCCTGTCGAGAAATAGTTTGTAGAAATCGTTGCTGACATCGTAATGAAATTGAATGAATTCGGTATTTTCACCCGCAGCGCGATTCCAGCCAGATTCGTCGCCTTGATAGACATGTTCAATGGCCGTTGATTCTCCTCGAGCCATCAGAAACGCGGAGGCAAAACGAATCAATAGTCCCAGCGGAAGCTTGCGGCTCTTTTGCCGGCTGTTCTTGACTCGCGCTTTCTCAATCAACGTCAGAAGATCTGCACCGGAATATCCAATGCCGCCAGTTGCATAAAGTCGCAGCAAAGTGTCTGCAGTTGGCCATCGCAGAAAAGCTCCGGCAACACCGGGGCTGGCGATCGAAACTTCAAGGCCCGGTATCACGTTGTTGCCGAGCGGTATCACTGACCCGTCCCAGAGTCGAATCGATACGGCCGTGTTCAGCCGTAGACGCAGATAATTGATCAGCTCCGTTGCCAAACGAAGTTGCTTCTGCTCCCGAGAATCCTTATCACTCATGACTCACATCCTGTGAATTACCGGTGGCTCAAACACCTGACGACATGGAACTGCGGCACTGCCAAACGCACTTGTGCCTTGTCATAGCAGGAATCGAAGGCACGATAAAGTGCATATTTTTCCTTTGTATTTGCCAGTGTGCATTTCTCGCGGATTGAACTGTGTCGATCTTCACACACACTGAAATGTAAGTCTGGGGCGTTCAGGCAATCTTTTCTTATTTCGAAGTGTACCGAAGGATTTCCGTCCAGGACCGCTTGGTTTGCTTCGAGCGGATCCGCGCTGCCGGAATAGCTATGCCGACTATGCAATGAATGCCGATAGCAGCAAGTAGAGATTGTTTTGGGGTTGATCGATGGATCAGGTTGCCACGGATGGTAACTGAAATCTTTTGCACTGATCCTCCAGAACGAGATGGCTGGCTGGTCAATATCAACGCATGATGCGGCGCGATTGATCACCTCCATTTCATCTTCAGGTGGCTTTGACATCAGTTTGAGGTCAAGGCACGGTCAGAATGGATTCTGAAACGAAGGAACCGGACGACATGAAGTCGCCAACTCTGTCACTTATTCGTGCGACCTGTTTTGTGATCGCACTTCCCATTTTCTTCGTTGACGCGCAAGCGCAGGTCGTTCCCGGAACGGGGATGAAACTGCAGCAGGTCGGAGACGACTTTGAAGATGAAAAATGGCAGTGGGTTCCAAACGGAAACAAGTCCAGCAAGGAACAGGATGAGCAGATCCGCACACCGACCGGATATTCGAACAATAATCGTTGGTTCGAAAGTCCAAAGCGCGGAATGCCCGACCATATCGTGCGGGTGGCAACACCCGTAGGTGGCATTCCAGGCAGCAAAGGTGCATTGAAGATTCAGACGCTGAATTCTGGAATACCCGGTCGCAACAGCAGTCAGATGGAACAGGACGACCTTGTCATGGCGTGTTCCTCACGAATCGGCGCGATTTCCGTGAGTCGTAATCCAAGCTGTACATGTCGCATCTATCTGCCTGAATTCGACAAATGGGAGAACCGTTCTGGTACTCACTTTGGCTATCGCATCGACACTAAGACAACGGTCAGCGAGAGCAAAAAAGCGTTTCTGTTTTCAAAGAACGTGAAGAAACAGGAAGAGTACTGGCCGGGTTACTTCATTGAATTTCACAGCAGCCATGACGGCAAATTTAAAGAAGATGAAGCGATGTTGTTGATTCGCGGTGACAACCTTGGCCACGAAGTTAAAAGTATGAAGTTGAGTCCAGGCTGGTGGACACTTGGGATGTCCGTGTCCGGCGATGGCAGAGTTCACTTTTATGGCAAGCAGGGTGTCAGCGACCTGACGGCCGCAGATCACTTATATTCCAGCTTCCCATATGGCTACAAAGCTGAATACTTTGCAACACATTTCTTCAACAGTTGCAATCAGAACGACGGCGCAACCTGGTCAACACCAATCATCATTGACGATCCAACGGTATTCTCTATGCGATAAGCACCGCGAAGCAAACCGTTGATCTGAAATACGCAGCAGGTCAACACAGGACGTGATGAGTTGATTCGAAAATCTGATGCGATCGTACCATAGTAACTCCTCTGCTATGTGACGACCCGATGTTCCGGGGCTGGCATGTGCAAACATGCCAGCCCCGGTTCTCATTGAGGTCGCCGGTTTGTCGCGATCCATTCGGATACCAGCTCATCCAAAACATCCAGTGGGACGGCACCATTTCGCAGAACCACGTCGTGAAATTCGCGCACATCGAAATTCGAGCCGAGTTGCTGTTCGCTGCGACTGCGTAACCCTTTGATCTTGAGTTCGCCGATTTTGTACGCCAGCGCCTGTCCGGGCCAGGAGATATAGCGGTCAATTTCGTTCTCGATATCCAGCATCGCCTTGGATGAATTGTCGGCGAAGAAATCGATGGCTTCCTGACGGCTCCATTTCAGACTGTGCATCCCAGTGTCAACAACCAGTCGCACGGCTCGCCACATCTCAAATGTGAGTTGCCCAAACCTGGAATACGGATCGCGATAGAGTCCAAGTTCGGTGCCAAGTTTTTCGGTGTACAAGGCCCAGCCTTCCACGAACGCCGTGTAACCTCCATAGCGACGAAATTCAGGAATATCCGTCAGCTCCATGGACAATGCTATCTGCAAATGATGACCGGGCACCGATTCATGAAGTGACAACGCATCGATTTCAAACTTCGGTCGTGTTTCGGGACGATACAGATTCACAAAATAACTGCCAAGGCGCGATCCGTCGGCTGCTGGAACTCGATAATACGCTGTCGTCGTGTCAGGTGCCATTTGATCGGGAATTGAGCGCACGTCGTACGATGTCTTTGGCAGCTTCAAAAAGAGCTTCGGAAGATTGGGTTCGATGCGATCGCAGCAGTCCTTGTATGCCTGCAGCAGTTCCTCGGATGTGTCGTAGTAAAACTGTCTGTCTGTGCGCAGATGAACAAGGAACTCCGCAAACGATCCTTCGAATCCGACTTCCTTCCGGATCACTTCCATCTCGCCTCGAATGCGTTTGACTTCCGCGAGCCCGATGTCATGAATCTGTTGCGGTGTCAGATTTGTCGTCGTGAATCGACGGGCTAATTCTGAGTACACATTTTGACCATCCGGGCGCTGCCAGCAACCGACGTCGTCGAAACACGCGGGAAGATATTCCTTCTCCACGAATTCCAGAAACGCGCGATAGGAAGGCAGGATACAGGATTCAATCGCTGACTTTGCTTCTTGCCGGAGTCGAGCTTTTTCTAAATCTGTCAGTTCAACTGCAAACGCCCGAAACGGCTTATAGTAAGGACTGTCCTGTGGTTGATCGACCAGTTGCTTTCTGATCTGGCCGGGGACTCGCTGCATCACGATTTTCGGATGCACAATCTTCTCAGTAATGCCCTGTCGCATTAACGCCATCGTGCGGGCGGTGTACAGAGGAAATGCCTTGAGACGAGCAATCCAGTCTTCGTAGTCTTGAATTGTGTTGAACTGCAACACATCCGTTATTGAGTCTTCATCCTGTAGTCCGCCGCGCTGGTTTACTGGCAAGAGATGCAGTTGAAATCGCTGTTCGTTGACGTCGGCTTCGTACTGGTATTCGAAGAGTCGAAAATTGAGTTTGTCGTCATCAGAAAACCGGGACTTGTCAATGGCCCTTGCGGCGGCCAGGACATCGCGTGTCTTTGCCTGAGACGCGCGAATGGCATTCAGGGATGTGTCAGGCCAGAGTTTGTTGTATCGCCGATCTCCCAGTTGCGAAGCCTGAGTCGGATTCTCTGTGAGCGTCCGCTGCCATTCGTCATCAAAGATCTGATGCAGCCTGGTCGCAGCGATCGCAGAATTTTGAGTTGGCAGAGTGCCTGGCAACACTTCTGCCTGAAAAGCACAAGCAGCGCCAAACGAGACTGCTGTGAACGCCAGCAACGCAGCGCCAGTTTTCAGTGCGTTCAGAACTTGCATGAATGTTGACTCTCTGTCTTAAGCGACAGTTCCGAAATAAAGTACGTCAGCTTTTCCACGCTGACTTATTCTGCTTCAAGTCAGGCTGGAAAGCCTGACGTACTTTTCAGAACCACCCTGCAAGCAGGGTGGCGATTCCGTAAACGCCCCGCGAGGCATTGGGGGAGTCGAACCTGCGACTGCTGAACTATTCTTCCGTCGCAACAACAGCTTCTGGTTCCGCTTCCATAGCCCCGGAAGTGATGTTTTTCAGATCCAGAATCTTTGCTCGGATCTCCGCGGCAATCGCGGGATTTTCTTCCAGGTAAACTCGCACACGGTCACGACCCTGGCCTAGCTTTGTGCTGCCGTAGCTGAACCAGCTTCCGCTGCGATCGATAATCTTGTTTTCCACGCCAAGATCCACAAGGTCCGCTTCGTAGCTGATGCCGCAGGTGTTGTACATGTCGAATTCCGCGATCCGGAACGGCGGTGCCACCTTGTTCTTTACGATCTTCGCTCGCATCCGAATTCCGATTTGCGTTTCACCTTCCTTCAGCGAACTAATGCGTCGCACATCGACGCGGCAGGAACTGTAAAACTTCAAGGCACGTCCGCCTGGAGTTGTTTCCGGACTGCCGAACATCACGCCGATTTTTTCACGAATCTGATTGATGAAGATCACGGTTGCTTTTGCTTTGGAAATGACGCCGGTCAACTTTCGCATCGCTTGACTCATCATTCTCGCCTGAAGACCGACGTGCGTATCGCCGATTTCGCCATCGAGTTCCGCCTTTGGCACCAACGCGGCGACGGAGTCGATGACGATGATATCTACTGAGTTCGATTTGATCAGCATCTCAGTAATCTGCAAACCTTCTTCGCCGTAAGATGGCTGGCTCACGAGTAATTCATCTAGATTCACACCCAGTTTGCGCGCCCATTGCGGATCGAGTGCGTGTTCGGCGTCCACAAACGCCGCAATTCCACCAGCCTTCTGAGCTGAAGCGATGGCATGCAGCGCGAGGGTCGTTTTACCGCTGGATTCCGGACCAAACAATTCAATAATACGACCGCGAGGAAATCCGTTTCCGCCCATTGCCAGATCGAGCGACAAAGCACCACTCGAAATCCCAGGGAAGCCTCCAGAATTTTCGTTGGAGTCGAGCTTCATGATCGAGCCCTTGCCGAACGTCTTCTCGATCTGTGCCAACGCATTGTCAAGCATCACCTGATCTTCGCTGGCTGCTTTGGTTGCTGGTACTTTCTTGTTCGATTTTGCCATGACAATGGTGCCTTTTCTTTCGGGTATGATTTGGTGTTTGAGGGGACTTCGGTGAACTGAACTGTCACCCATTTTAAGATTTTAACTCTTCTGAGTTTGGGAAGTTTAGTGAAACCGCGTCTCCGAGGGAACTTTCCTTGCCCTCCAACTTTTTGCCCCGGAAACAGAGTCTCTCCCGCGAAGTTTCTTAAAAAACGACGATAAGGAAGGGTCCTGAAAAGTACGTCAGGCTTTCTAGCCTGACTTGCTTGCTGTCGAATTGATCGTAACCCGACGCATCAGCGAGGGATTTGAGACGAAGAGTGCAGGCCATTCCATCCCTCACTGACGTTTCGGGTTGTGAAAACACATTAAATCGACAGCTTGAGGCGAAACAAGTCAGCCTGGAAAGGCTGACGTGCTTGATTTCAGGACTGTTTCCCAAGTCAAATCCACAGCGCCGGATCCAGGCAAAAGTAGCCGCTGAGAACGTCGTAGGCGTCTTGATGATGCAACCGCAGTGAATTTGGACGCTCGAAGAATGTCTCGGTGATGACTGCAAAGAATTCCGCAGGATTTGTCGCGCCGTAGCAATCGATGAATCCGTGATGGCCGTGGCGACAATTTTCGACGAGGCGTTCGAATTCCGGTCCCAACACGGATATCCAGCGGTCGTGTTCTGCCTGATTCTTCAGGGGCGGCGTACCATCGGTGATTCGCCCATTCAGCATATCAAGTTGATGAGCGAACTCATGCAGCACCAGATTGCGACCGGGCGTTTCCATTCGACCACCGGCTCGCGCTTCGGCCCACGACAAAACAACCGGCCCACGCCACCACGCTTCTCCCAGTCGTGGCTGTCCGCCTTCCAGCACCACGCCGTTGCTTGAGATATGTGTTCCACCGGCAACATAGCCAGTAGGATACACAAGAATCGACAACACGTGATCAAAGAACTGATCTTCATCCATGCCGACGACAAGCAGGCAGGCTTGAGCTGCGATGCTGACTTTGATTTCATCCGTCATCATCAGTCCGCCACAACCTTCCCAGTTCTTTTCTGCGACAAAGATCTGGATCAGGCGACGTAATTTCTGCCTATGTTCCGGCGCCAGATGCTGATCGTGGGCAAAATTGTCGCGAATCAATTGGTTCCAGCGCTCCGGAAACGGCGTCGCCAGAATCCTGGTGCGGCGGCGGTTTTTGAACCAGTTGAAGAGCATCGTTTTTAAACCTCAGAACACTTAAACAACCATGCACACGTTGATACACACAATTCGTTTAACGAAATGACTCTGTCACATAATACACTGCAAACGTCGCCAGCCAGTGTTCGCCTTCGTAGTGGCCGCTGGTGAGGTAGGTCATGACGGCGGTGAAGTGTTGGCGGGCAGAATCACGGAGCACCGCTTTGCGAGGGTCTGTGTCTGCCAAGGCCGATGCAATGCCTGCCATCGCCCACGCTCGGGAAAGATCGAGGCCCGCGTGTGTCGTGCTCGTCTGCCCTTGTCACACTGAACGTCCACTCAATAGTGCTTTATCAGTTGTGGGTTGATGGGTGGCCGGGGTTGGTGAGCGATAGCTCGAACCCCCGGGGGTTCCTTCGCTCCGCTCAGTCCAAGCCCGGCCATCCAACCCGTATTCCTGAACTTGATGCATCACCAACCATTTTCTAAACCAACTCCTTGACCACCGACTGATGATCCAGCAGGTACTGTGGTCGGCCGCTGTTGTCTGGAATCGTCGCCGTTCGTACATCAATCCCGAGCTGATGATAAAGCGTCGCGAAGACTTCCTGATAGTGAATCGGTCGATCCTGCGGCACTTCACCCAGACGATTTGTCGAACCAATCACCTGGCCCATTCGCATGCCGCCGCCAGCCAGCAGTGCACACGATGCCTGAGGCCAATGATCTCGTCCGCCGCCTGGATTGATCCGAGGCGTGCGACCGAATTCGCCCCACGCCACGACGCTGACGTCCTGATCGAGACCACGAATATGCAAGTCCTCAACCAGAGCCGTGATGCCCTGATCGAACTTCGCCAATTGTTCGGGCAGACGTTCAAAATTTCCGCCGTGACGGTCCCAGCTCCCGAATGACAGTGTCACGCAACGTACGCCTGCTTCGACAAGACGGCGGGCCATCAGAAACTGGTCCATCCAGTGCGGGCCGGCATCTTCACCAAACGCCGGCGTTGAAGCTCCACGACCGTAACGATCTCGCAGAGCCGCATCTTCCTTTTCAAGATCCAGTGCCTCAACGAGCCTGCTCGATGTCAGCACATCGAACGCTTTCTTCGTATTTGAATCCGCACCCTGCATGTTGGCGTTTGCGTCTGTGTGACGACGAAACGCATCGAAGCTGGTCAGTAGAGCCTCACGGTCACGCAGTCGATCGAGCGTGATATTGTTCAGCCGCATGTTGGCCATGCCTTCGCTCTCCGGCTGAAACGGAGCGTATGCGGAACCAAGAAATCCCGGCAGTCCGGGATTGGAATAGGGTGCGTGACCCGTCTTTGTCGTCAGACCGACGAACGGCGGGACAGCTCGATCCACGGCTCCGTGCAGCCGAGACACTGCGGCGCCAAGCGAAGGTCGGTTGTCCTGCCGCCCTTTGGCTCCGATCGGAAACCCGCTTAGACAGGTGTCCGACGCATGCTGATCGGGCGACCCGTACAGCGATCGGATAATGGCGAACTTATCCATCATCTGGGCCAGGCGTGGCATGTGCTCACAAATCTCAATGCCCGGCACGTTCGTCTGGATCGGCTTGAACGAGCCACGAATTTCGACCGGAGCATCCATCTTTAGATCGTACATGTCCTGGTGCGAAGGTCCGCCAGACAAGTAGATCATGATCACCGCCTTGTGCGGCAGTTTCTTTCCGCTCGGCGCTGACGATGCTTCTTCCGCCTTCAGGATCTGCGGCAAACTCATACCACCCAGAGCCAGCCCGCCGATCTTCAGGAAATGTCGACGCGAATGGCCATCACAAAACGACGAAGGGCGTTGTCCAAGTATCGACAGCATAAAAAATGTCTCAGGCGTGGGTTGAGTAGGCGGGAAAAATCAAAAGCGGGAGCTGCAGCATACCCTGCGTTTCCACCCAGCCGCAAGCTATTCGCTGATTATACTGTAGGCGGTCAGGAATGACGGCATTAGCGGCAATCGTGCGTATGTTGCTTCTCCCCCCGGAGATCGGGCAACGCAGTAAAGAATTTTTTAATCGAGGAAACAGGCTGGTTTTTGTAGCCGAAGTCGTGAGACTTGGGATTCGGCTGACAGCGAACGCCCTAATTCTAACGAATCCGGCTACAAAAATTCTCCACAGCGTTGGAGATCAGGGTAGAAGGTGGCCGGTGGTCGGATGGGCTGCGTCGTTTAACTCAAATCGTTTGACCCGACTCGTAGAGGAGGCCTCGCAGAACCACTACCGACCTCCTCGTTGAGTCGGGTCAAACTTGAACAATCAAAGGATCATTACCATGCGACTTCCCATTGTGATTGCGTTCGCACTCGTACTGTCGAACAACGTGTTTGCTCAAGCGCAGCTGATCGGGCATTGGCCACTTCAGGGTTCGGCGGACTCTTCACTTCAGACCCAACTGAAGGCACAGGCCACTGGCCTAACTTTTGGTACTGACGGGCCCACGCGAAGTTTAACTCAGGCAGCGGTGTTTGATGGACAATCGTCTGTGTTGGAAATCGCCGAATCCAAGATGCTCGACCTGAAGGATCAGCCGTTCTCGCTGGCAGCATGGATTCATTCGCCGGACACATCGGTGGATGTGCCGGGAGACATCATCAGTCAGTACGATCCAGACAGCCGCACGGGGTTTCATCTGGGATTGTATTCGCACGGTGGAGTCACAAATTCGCAGTCGAATCGGCGTCAGTTACATTTTGGCATCGACCAGGGTCGCATCGAACCAGCCTTCACCGATCATGGGCAACTGGGTACTGCGATGTTTGTGTTTTCGTTGTGCGTGCATAACGGTTCGTTGTACGCCTCCACGTGCCATGCGGGCAGCAATGAAGCCGGGCACGTGTTTCGCTTCGAAGGCGGAGATCGCTGGACGGATCTGGGATCGCCCGACAAAGCCAATTCGATTTCTGCGATGGCAATTTTCAATGGTTCGCTGTTTGTAGCGTCCAGCAAGTATCGTCTGGCAGGCTCGTCGCTGTCAGAATCGACAAACGAAAACTTCGGCGGCAAAGTGTTTCGACTTGGTACAGACGATCAGTGGATATCGTGCGGCACGTTGTCTCCGGAAACCGAGGCTGTTTCCAGTTTAATTGAATTCAATGGCCAACTGTATGCAGGCTCGTTGTACAAGCCTGCGGGCTTCTTCCGCTACGAAGGTGGCGAACGCTGGGTGGCCTGCGAAACACCCGACGGCAAGCGAGTTGAAGCGATGACCGTTTTCAACGGTGCATTGTATGCCACGTGTTATGACGAAGGGTCTGTCTTCCGTTTTGATGGCAAAACGTGGAGCCTTGTGGGACAAATTCCCAACGCCACTCAGACGTACGGATTTGCCGTTCACGATGGCAGTCTGTTTGTCAGCGAATGGCCTGAGGCACATGTGTTTCGTTATCGTGGAGGAACCGAATGGCAGGATGCCGGCAAACTGGGTGACGAACGCGAAGCAATGCCACTGGTGGTCTATAACGGAAAGATGTACGGCGGGACTTTGCCACTGGCAGAAGTTTATCGCTACGACGGCGGCACTTCGTGGGCGAAGATCGGGCGAGTCGACGAGACACCGGATGTTGTATATCGTCGAGCATGGTCGATGGCCGTGTTCCAGGGACGCCTGTTTGTGGGCGCACTTCCTTCCGGAAAAGTACTGTCTGTGGAAGCAGGCCGCAACGTGACGGCGGATACTTCTTTGCCTGATGGCTGGCACCACATCGCGGCTGTTCGAGACACCGATCGACTGACGTTGTACGTGGACGGAAAATCCGTCGCCACCTCTGCGACTCTGGCCGCCAGCGAATTCAACCTTTCCAGCCAGCAACCTCTGAAGATCGGCTTTGGTGCTCAGGACCATTTTTATGGCCGAATGGCCGACGTCAGGATCTATCAAGGCGCGCTCTCGATGGAGGAGATCCAGACGTTGGCGAGTGAGGCGGAGTAACGGGCACAGTTGGTGTGTTCGGCGATCGGCAGATCTTGTTTTCCCGTAGGAGGGTCTCCAGACCCGTCTGGACCTGATTTTTGTCTTATCAGGACGGGTCTGGAGACCCGTCCTACGTCAAGCGGCTGATAAATCCTTTTCTGCCGGTCGCCTTAGCTCAGAATATCGTTCACAACGCGGCCATGAACATCGGTCAAGCGAAAATCGCGACCCTGAAATCGGTAGGTCAATCGCGTGTGGTCGATGCCCATCTGATGCAACAGGGTGGCGTTCAAATCATGGACGTGTACTGGGTTGTTCACGACGTTGTAGCAAAAGGCGTCCGTCTGCCCGTAAACCATTCCTGGGCGAATTCCACCACCTGCCAGCCACATCGTGAAGCAGCGACCGTGATGGTCGCGGCCGTAGTTTGTGAGTTCCAGCTTGCCCTGACTGTATGTGGTGCGACCAAATTCGCCTCCCCACACAACAAGCGTTTCATCCAGCAATCCACGCTGCTTGAGATCGCGAATCAAGGCGGCCACGGGCTGGTCGATGTCTCGGCATTGCAGTCGCAGATCGCTGGGCAGATTGTAATGCTGATCCCAGCCACGATGATAAAGCTGAATGAATCGCACGCCGCGTTCTGCCATGCGACGAGCCATCAGGCAATTCCTTGCGAACGTTCCGGGGTTCCGACATTCGGCCCCGTACATATCCATTGTCGAAGCTGTTTCATCGTGAAGATCAACCAAATCCGGCACAGACGTCTGCATACGAAACGCCATCTCGTACTGCGCGATGCGAGTGTCAATTTCCGGATCGCGCTGCTGAACAGCCTGAGCAGCATTCAAGGCGGCAATCACGTCCAATTGGTCACGGCGAGTCTCTGCATTAATGCCGGGGGCGTTCGACAGATACAACACGGGATCGCCACCGGAACGGAATGCAACGCCTTGGTGATTTGACGGCAGAAATCCGGAACCCCACAGCCTGGCATACAGCGGGTCGGCCGGGCGAGCCGCACTGCCTTGGGACAGCAGCACGACAAAGGCTGGCAGATTACTACTTTCGCTGCCCAATCCGTAACTGGCCCAGGCTCCGAAGCTGGGTCGGCCTGGCTGTTGATGGCCAGTCTGAAACAGTGTAATCGCAGGGTCATGATTGATGGCTTCGGTGTGCATGGAATGGATCATGCACAGGTCATCCGCGATTCCCGCTGTGTGAGGCAGCAGTGTACTGACCCACGCACCGCTCTGACCATGCCGAGCAAACGAAAACAGCGATGAGGTCACGGGAAACGACTTCTGGCCACTGGTCATACCCGTCAGTCGCTGATCGCCTCGCACAGAATCAGGCAGCTCCTGCCCATGCCATTCTCGCAGACCCGGCTTGTGGTCAAACAGATCCAACTGCGAAGGCCCGCCATGCATGAACAGATAGATAATACGTTTTGCTCGAGCGGCCAAATGGCCAATACCAGGACCGGCAGCATGATCAGCCAGCGCGCCGGACGCTGGCCCGTTCAGCAGCGATGCCAGAGCCGCGCTGCCCAGTGACAGGCTCGTTTGATTCAAAAACTGTCGGCGTTGAAGTTCGTGATTCATCGGCGTGTCACCGTTTCGTCCAGATTCAGAATCGTATGAGCCACCAGCGTCCATGCGGCCAGCTCTTCAGCAGTATGCTTTGAATTGCTGACAGCAGCCGCTTCCGACAACAGCTCCCTCGCGGCATCCGGCGCGGTGCTGAATCGCTGGCGCTGGCGATGAAGCAGGTCTTTCAATAATTGAGATTCGGAGTTCGTCGGGTGTCGCAGCAACACGCGTCGAAACAACTGCGTCAGGTGGGTCGCTTCGTCGGAATGTTCGGTCAGGACGGTGTTGGCCAGTACCTGAGCGGCTTCCAGATAAGTGCGGTCGTTCAGCAGAACGAGCGACTGCAATGGCGTGTTGGTGCGAGTTCGCTGGACGACGCATTTTTCGCGAGTGATCCCGTCGAAGGCCAGAAAAGCGGGCGGTGGAGCCTGGCGTTTCAGATACGTGTAGAGACTTCGTCGCCAACGTCCATCCCCCTGATCCGGGACATAGGTTTCTTCGGCGTTGTACGACACTTCTTCCCACAGCCCCGGCGGCTGACGGGGCTTAACGCTCGGACCGCCCACCTTTGGTCGCAGCAGCCCGGACACTGCCAACGCCTGATCACGAATCATTTCCGCCGACATGCGATAACTGGAGCCTCGCGACAGCCAGCGATTCTGCGGATCAACGACGGTTTGGTTCACGATGCCAAACGCTGAATCCTGGCGGTACGTTCGCGAGGTCACGATTAACTTCAGCAGGGCCTTCACGTCCCAACCGTTTTCGCGAAACGTGACGGCCAGCCAGTCGAGCAACTCCGGATGAGTCGGCGGGGCGCCCTGCGTGCCGAAGTCGTTCATCGTTCGCACAAGCCCTTCACCGAAACACTGAGTCCACAGTCGATTCACGGCAACTCGCGCGGTGAGCGGGTGATCCTTTGAAACCATCCAACGCGCGAGGCCGAGTCGATTTGGTGGAGAAGCCTCAGGCCAGTTGCCGATCGCAGCGGGAACTCCCGGCTGCACCGCATCGCCAGGCTGATCGTACTGGCCTCGCAGCAGCACATGCGTCTTGCGAGGTTCAGGCAGTTCCTGCATCACCAATGTCGTAGGGATGGACTCGCGGAAATCGCGTTCCGCCTGCTGAGTATTCTTCACGAGTTCGCGCGCCGTTCGCAGCGATAGGTCACCATGCTGGCTGATGTAATAGTCCTGCAGCACTTCCACATCATGGCCGCTGCGAACTTTGGAATCGGTCGCAATGATGCCGCGAATGCGATCCGAGTGAAACCAGTCTGCAACATTCTGTTCGCTGAGTGATCGCTGCAGAATCCGCAGTTCGTCGATGGCCCCGTAGTACCCCAGCCCGGAATCTCGACGACCGATCCGCAGCGGTTCGGCATTGTTTGTACTGCCGGTCAACGAATCGCGTCGAATCTCCACCGGTACGAGTTGTCCGTCGATGTAGACCTGCAAACCAGTGGCCGAACGCGAACCGTCACAAGTGATCACAATATGATGCCACTGGCCAGACGTCGCGGGCTGCTGAGTTGCCACTTCAATGGCACTCAACCCCCAGCGTTCCACCAGATTTACAAACACGCGACCCTTTTGCCACAGCACTTCAAAACCCCGACGATCGCCTTCGGGTTCGATCTTTGACACCGGACAACTCAGCGAACCATCAGGCAACACCCACAATCCGATGGTCCACGGCGCATCCGTCGAAAAGTCGGGCAACGATGCTTCCACATGCTGCGTCGCATCAAATTTTGCCGACTGTGCTCGAATACCATTCTGAAACTGCAACTGAGTGCCAACAACCTGCGACACACCTGCCAAGGGACTGGCTTCGAAGGGTTCATGAAACAGCGTGGCATCCATAGGAACCACGGGCAGCGACGTCAACTCCGTCGATTCCCAGGCAGCGAGTTGCGAATTCAGATTCGCGCGCAGTTGATCGAATTCCTTTGTGGCGGCGCTCGCAGCGGCTGACAATTCTGCAAGCTGACGATCCTGTTCCGGAGTCGAGACAGACATCACCGGCGGCGGATCGTCTTTCGTAATCAGGCCAGTCTCGGGCACGTTGTTGAAGAACGAAAACACTTGATAGAACTCACGCTGCGAAATCGGATCATACTTGTGATCATGACATTGAGCACACGCGACGGTCAGACCCAGCCACGTGGTCATGGTGGTGTCGATGCGATCGACGACGTATTCCGTGCGGAATTCTTCATCAATGATGCCGGTTTCGTTGTTCGCCACATGGTTACGATTGAACCCCGTGGCAATCCGTTGCGAAGTCGTCGCATTCGGCAGAAGGTCTCCCGCCAGTTGCTCGACGGTGAATTCATCAAATGGCTGATTGTGGTTGAAGGCGTCAATCACCCAATCACGCCACAGCCATATCTGTCGCGGCTTGTCACCGAAGTAACCGTTGGTGTCCGCGTACCGAGCTGCATCCAGCCAATCCACGGCCATGCGTTCGCCAAAATGAGGCGACGCCAGCAGACGATCCACGAAATCCTCATACGATTCGTCTTGACGATCCAGATCCGCCAGAGTCGGTGGAAGCCCGGTCAAATCGAAACTCACTCGACGCAACAATGTCTCTCGTTGCGCTTCAGGGGCGAATTTCAAGCCTTGCTGATGGAGACTTTTCGCGACGAACGCATCAACGGGATTGGGCTCCGAAGATCGCTCAGGAACCTCCGGCAACTGCAGAGGTTCAAACGACCAGTGCCGCTGATATTCTGCCCCTTCGGCGATCCATGTCCGCAGTGTTTCCACTTGTCGAGCCGTCAGTGGCTTCGGAAAGTCAGCGGGCGGCATGCGAATATCGCCATCTTCAGAAATAATCCGCCGCATCAATTCGCTGAGCTCCGGCTTGCCCGGCACAATCGCCGCTATGCCGGATTCGGCCGTACCGATCGCATTCTCACGTATATCCAGTCGCAAGCCCGCTTCCCGAGCACCCTCATCAAACCCATGACACTGCCAACAATGTTCCGCAAGGATCGGCCGCACGTCGCGATTAAAATGGATCTGTCCATTTGCCAATGACGGCACTGCAGCGGTCAGTAGCAGAATCGCTGTGAACGAGTGTCGCATGATGGTATGACTCTTTCTTCAGCAGTGCCTTAGGAATTCCATAAATGGACTGCGGCGTTGGTACATGCCGTTCGTACTGATAAAGTATTCTAGTCAACCGACTGGCCGAACCACCACTACAGGAGCTGACATGATTCCAACTCCCGCCACTCCAGATGAACTCGACGACCTGATCTCAACGCCGAATGATAAAGTCGTTGCGGTCGTGCGCGATCTGCCTGGTCGCTTCGCCGTGCTGGGTGCGGGCGGAAAGATGGGCTTTCACATCAGCAAAATGCTGCAGCGAGCGCTCGTGGCTGCTGGTCGTGACGAACGCGTCATCGCGGTCTCACGATTCTCCGACGCCGCCAAACGTGAACAGTTCCAACGTGCGGGATTCGAGGTCATTGCAGCGGACCTTGCTGAATCCGATCAGGTGGCAGGTTTACCCGACGCAGAGAACATTATTTCGCTGGCGGCAATCAAGTTCGGAACCAGCGGACAGCCCGATCTGCTGCAACGGATCAATATCACGACATCGCAACAAGTGACCGAACGGTACCGTGATTCACGGATCGCGATGTTATCGACCGGTTGCGTGTATGCATTCACGTCGCCGGAATCTGGCGGTTCGACGGAGGATTTACCCGTCGATCCGCCAGGTGAATATGCACGGTCACGTGTGGATCAGGAACAAGTTTTCTTCGAGGCGTCGGTCAGAAACAACACACGAGTCGTTTTGATTCGACTCAACTATTCGATTGACCTTCGATATGGCGTGTTGCTGGATGTGGCGCAAAAGGTACTCAGCCGAAAACCAGTTGATGTCAAGATGGGTTACGCCAATGTCATCTGGCAAGGCGACGCGGCTGCTCACATCATCCAGTCGTTGACTCTTGCAGCGACACCCGCCGTGCCGCTGAATATCACTGGTCCCGGCACGTTGAAAATTCGCGAAGTGGCTCAGGCGTTCGGCAATCGTTTCGGTATCGAGCCCACGATCACGGGGACCGAAGACAAAGTGGCGTGGCTGAATAACGCATCGAAGTCGCATGCGATGTTCGGTCTGCCCGAGGTTTCGCTGGATCAGATGATCGAATGGGTGGCGACATGGCTGGAACGCGGCGGCGTGACGCTGAATAAACCGACACACTTTGAAGCTCGCGGCGAAGGATATTGAAGGATGCAGCCCTGGCGACAACATCTGAATGCCGGGCAGGTCATTCCTGCCTGTCCGTTAGCGCTCAACGATGATGGATCATGGTCCGAACGTCATCAGCGGGCGCTGGTTCGCTACTACGTTGAAGCGGGTGCTGGTGGTTTGGCTGTCGGAGTGCATTCGACTCAATTTGCAATTCGCGATCCGCAGCATGGACTCTACCAACCACTGCTGAAGAATGTTTCAGAATGGCTCTCAGAATCACTGCTCACGGGAACGCCATTCGTTCGAATTTCCGGAATCTGCGGACAGACAACTCAGGCAACAGCAGAGGCGGAATTCTCAGTCGAACACGGCTATCACGCCGGTCTTCTGAGCCTCGCCGCGTTGCGCGATGCGACGGAAGAGGAACTGATACGCCACTGTCAGTCCGTTTCGAACATCATTCCGATTGTCGGATTCTATCTGCAGCCAGCCGTCGGCGGACGCGTGCTGTCATACGCATTCTGGCGCAAGCTGGCGGAAAATGAACGCGTTGTTGCCATCAAGATCGCTCCCTTCAATCGCTACCAAACGTGGGACGTCATTCGCGCCGTCATTGATTCCGGGCGCGAAGACCTGGCTCTGTACACTGGCAATGACGACAACATCATCGTCGATCTGCTCACACCATTTACGTCGTTCGGAACGACGAGGTTTTTCGCCGGAGGACTCCTGGGACAGTGGGCCGTGTGGACCAGAAATGCTGTCGATATGCTCAAGGATATTCAACAGGTTCGCTCGACGGCGACTCTATCGGCAGAATGGTTGTCGAGAAATGTGGCCCTCACAGATGCCAACGCGGCGGTGTTCGATGCTGCGAACCGTTTCGCGGGTTGTATTCCGGGGATCAATGAGATACTTCGACGTCAGGGATTGATGCCATCGAACCGTTGTCTCGATCCGTACGAGGTTCTGTCGCTTGGCCAGTCCAGCGAACTGGACCGAGTCATCAATGCCTACCCATCGCTGGTTGATCACGAATTCGTTCGAGAGAACCTGGATCGCTGGCTGGCGTAAGCGCTCGCGCTTTTCCAAAGCTGGTCGCTGGAGTTCTGCAACCCCTGCGGCATGTCACTGAGCAAATTGAGGTTCTGCGCGAAATGCAGCGCGAAGTGTTTTCGCGGCGATTCAGCCACGGATGTGGCGACAGCACATAGCCGTGGGTGGAACCCACAGGAAGCGTAGAAAATAAATGCCATGAGCCTCGGAGAGGCGACAGCAGATCACTTGCCAGCGTCAAATCCGTCGTTGGTACCGAATGGTGTGTTCTTGCGGAGTCTCGCCAGATACGCGACGCCCTCCCGCGAGATCTCTCGGTGCCAGACATCAAGGGCCGTCGGCCAGACTGCGGGCTTTAGTAACTCGACTAACGGAATCTTCTCGAAGACCAGATGTGACTGACTGCCTTCATAAACGATCCCGACATTATCAGCATCAATTCGGGTGAGACTGGGATACCCGGCTCCGAGTCCTTTGTCGAGCAGCAGGTGATGCGAACCTGGCCAGGTCTGACCATCGTCAAAACTGACCTGAATCGTGTGATGAGTTCGCCCTTTCTGAGTGTGTGGATTGGCAAACAACAGGATGTGTTTCTCCTGCCCGTCCTGCCGATAATTCATACGCAGAAGGCTGCCGTTGCAGTTGGGCTCGATCAGCGTATTCCGGCTCGTCGGATGCGGCTGCCATGTTTGCCCGAGATCCTTCGTAATGACAACGGCTCTGAATCGCTCGTGATCGTTGCGAATATTCAGCATGATCGAATCGTCACCGATCTGTACCGCCTGGCATTCATTGCCGCCGCTGTATCCGGGCTGGCCCACAGTCCAGGTTTCCCCATGATCACGACTAATCATCAGCGTCGCGAAAGTCGCCCGTGCTTCACGTCCTGTGCGACCTTGTACCGGCATCACCAGCGTTCCGTCAGCCAGTTGAATTCCCTGCTGAGGCGACGGAGCCAACAGCCACCACGATTCCTGTTTGAGTTTTTGAGTCAGATTCTCCGGCTTCGTCCATGTGAGTCCATCGTCCTTCGAACGCACCATCATGAACTGAGCCGCCTTACCAATTTCAAATCCCGGCTCGGAGCCATCATCAACCCACTGATGCTTGCCGGGTTTGCCGTTCATCCAGAGTGCGAAACAGAAGATTTCGCCGGTCTGCTGATCGATGATCAGGCCCGGATCACTGCAACCGTTCTGTTCCTGCGGCAGGCCGCCGAACTCACCCATGTCCATGATCACACGCGCGGGTTCCCATGTCTGACCGCCGTCAGTGCTGCGGCTGAGCCCGATATCGATGTCTTCCTGAAGATCGCGGCCCATGCGTCGTCGCATGTCGTAAACGCACAACAACGTCCCCTTAGGCGAAGTGCCGAGTGCCGGAATGCGATAGGTGTGAACGCCGTCGTCCTGATGTTTGCGAAGTGCCACTCCGATTCTGTGTCGAACGCCAGGCGAACCGTTCGTCGGCACAAGAATGCCGTGGTTCGTGACAACTTTGGTACACGTCGCCAGCACATGATGCGACAGACTCGCAGAGTTCTTCAATCGCCCCGACAGCCAAAACACATTTCGCCCCGCGGTCAAAGTCTGCTGTCCGTGAAACGCGATTGTCGATGTCGCGATCGATTGGTCACCGAATTGATTTTCGGTTGAAAATACTTCCTTATTGCCGGTCCAGAACAATGTCAGTGATTTAACATCGCTGAGATCGTCCGTTCCCGCCATCTGAAACTCAACGGACGTCAAGGCAACGTCCGTGGCATCCGCAACATCGACGATGATTTGCGTCAATGCTCCGTGCTCATTGCGTATCAATACCGGATGAATCGGAATCGACGACGTTGCCTGAATCGAAGCAGGCTCATCCGCCGTGCAGCACAGCAGCGCGGCAATTTGGAGGGCGACGAACGACAGTGCTTGTTTCATGGTATGTGTCTCTCTGTTGCTGACTTCGCAATATTTCAGAATCTGATGAACACGGGTCTGAACTTTATGATCGCAAAAACGTAGATTCGCGGGGGGCATTGTAGCGGATTGCCAGATGCGGCGTTTCGATGCGATGTTGTCCGGTGCCAAGTGACCGCACACCGGCTTCAACAAGACCGGTAGTCAGCAACGTGCGCTCGATTGGATATGGCGACTTGCCGGTCATAAAGGTCTCTTCGGCCTTCGACATTAACGATGCCGAGTACGTCACATTGGGATTCGGCGGCAAATAAAATAATGTTGAAAGCGGTTCGGCTTGCCCTTTCAGTCGGGCTGCAAAGGTGAAGTCACCGATCAATCCGTTCATTAACAACATCGTGGCTTTGACTCCGTCTGCATACTCGAAACGATATGCAACGGGATCCTTGACCCATTCGCGGATTTGCTCCGAAGTTGGATACCGGTGACTAAAGGTGTCGGGCTGAGCCAGCGTTTGGCTCCGCGACAGGCAAGCTTCGAAGAGCATTGGATCCCAGCCTCCGTTGGCCCAGTTGCCCGCATCCATGGACTTCCACACGGCGTCACCGCGAAGAGCCTGCATGGCGACGACTCCGGTTTCTCCACCGCGTCGGCGTTCGGCCATGCACTGAATCATTTCCAGTGCGTGAAAGTCGTAGCTGTCGATGCTGCCAATCGAAACGCCAAGCAATTCTTCGACTTCAGCACCATACGGCATTTCGATCGCCGGCATTCGCCATGTGACGGGCAGAGATGATCCTGCCGTGAACGCAAAATTGAGTTCGTGCGAAATATCAACCATCTCGCGAGCCCACTCCCATTTCCATGAGAGATGTTTGTCGTTGAACACCGGAGCCGTTCGACCGTCCTTGCGAAAGACGTCCGTCACCTGTTTGAAGAATTCGTAACGAGGGTACTTGGTCTGCTCATATTCAGACTTCGGATAATTCCCATGTTCGCCGATAATCAGCACGCCATCGACTGCGAGTTTGTCACCGCCGCAACGCAGTGTTTCGGCAATCGTCGGATAGATTGGAAAGCCGAACTCCTCCGATCTCTTGCGGCTCAGGTCATTGTCCGGCTTTTGATCGACATAGGCCGCAACGACATCCAGCGGCGGACGATGCCAGTGGCCGCCGACCGGATAACCCACCAGAAATCTTTCCGCCATGTGCCAGGCATGCGAGTGAAACCGCCATTCCGTGGTAACAACCGCGAGTCGTTTGCGTTGAGTAGTCGGATTCTGTGCGGCCAACAGTTGCGGTGCCATGACAAGTCCCGCGCCAACGGAACCAAGAAATGATCGCCTCGTCACCATGATGTTGCCCCTGTTAAAGTTTTCGTAGAGATTTTTGTTCTTGTTGCCGAACTGGTCGCGACTTCATTCAGGCTGGAGTCGTTGCCCATGCGATTTGATCCAGATCCACAATCTCGGCAGATTCGCCTGCGGCTTTGACGAGGTCGCAGATCAGGTCCATCGTTTTAAACTCCGGATCGACCACGCCCAGGCAAGAGGGATGAGCCAGAAAGTCGAACACGGCTTTGTTTTCGATCGTCCAGACGACCGCGCGACGAACGGCTTCCAGAAACCAATCCAGTTTCCACTGCCCCGTGCGGAACGCGCCGATGTCGCTGATGGGGCTCATGGGAATTTCAATCAGTCCAGTGGGATAAACAAACGGCTGCGATTTGGCCTGAGCGGCCACGATGCTGTTGTAGACGTCTTCACTGGGCTGCTCCTGAGGCCCGGTATTGGCATGCGCGGGGTACACACTGCTGATCCATTTGAAGCCCAGATCCAGCAGCATCTGTTGCAGATCTTCTCGATCGTTCAGACCGGTGTTGAATCCACCTGGCGTGCGAAAGCCTCGGTTGTCGATCCCGATTCGCTGTTTCAAGGCCAGCGTCGTGATGCGGATATTTTCCTGGATAATTTCTGCCGTCGTACGTCCTTCAATCAGCCATGGTGACCGCTGAAATCGGAATTGCAGGTCGGCTGGTTTCTGAGCCAGCAGGTTGACATGATCGTAGGTGTGATTTCCGATGGGATGGCCATCATCCGCAATCTGCTGGAGCCATGTCACATCCTGCTGTTCGAGCACTCGCCCCACGCAGAAATAATGAATGCGTCCACCGCGAGCCTTCACGCGCTGTCCGGCATCGACCGCGTACTTCTTTGTCGCGTCGTTCAGATTTCCTTTTTCGAAATCCCAATGCAGGTCTTCCCGCTTCGGGAAATTGCGACTCATCTCAAGATCCAGCGTGATCGCAATCCGTGCCTTGGGATTGCCGCTGGTTGAAGCCGCCTGCTGACTAAGTCCACGACCCGAGAAACTAAGCCCGCTAAGCCCGGCAAGAAACGCGGCTGCAGACTGATTCCAGAGCCGTCGCGTGAACACTGGCGAACTACCGTTCGATGGCACCATGTTTGTCTTGTCCTATCTTCGTTTAACCCGTGGCCGACAGGCCAGGCCGTGAGGTAGTACTACAACCTGGCCTGTCGGCCACGGGTTATACTTGATTCGAAGTATACACATTGACTGTGATAAGAGTTCTAACGAAGTTGCACCCATGAAACCTGAGTAATCAACTGGTTCAGCGCGGCGAATGAGATGGCAGCGTTCACGGCGAAGCGCGGCGATGTGTTTGACGGGAATGTTGCCAGAGACGCATCCGCAACCAGAAACACATTAAAATCCTTCGACAGATTTTCGTAGCCAGCCGTCGTGCGGCAGTAGCACATGTCGGTGGCGTAACCGGTCAGCAGTACGTGCCGCACGCCGTTGTTCTTCAGAAAGTCACGCAGCGGAGCGTATCCTTCAGCGTCAAAAATCACAACGTCCTGAGGATCTACGGTGACCGATGTACTGACAGGAATGGGAAGCTTCCAGAATCCATCGCCGTTGTATCGAGCACCAGCATCAAGGCCGGGAAACTGTTTGAAGTAATCAATCACCGGAGTGTTCTTTCCCAGCGACAACGTCCTGGGCAAGGTTTGGCCGGAATAGTCGTACGCAGCCAGGACTTGTCGCAGTTCTTTTTCACCGGCGACGCGTTCTTCGGCAGACGGAATCCTGTTGAACGAACGATACACCTTGGTACGCACCGCATCGGCAGATCCAGGCAGACTGTACATAATGAAAGCGGCGCGACCGCGAAGCTGCTTCAAGAACGGATCGATCACCTTCTTTGTGTGGCCCGCCGCAAGGGCATTCTTGGTTGGCGTGCAGAAGTCCGCGACGCCGTTGGGCTCAGGACTCTTCCAACCCCACTCGTCGTCAATCGCCCACGGATGCACCATGATCACGGCCGTCTCGCTGGCCCGAAGATGGTTGGGCATCTCAATGATGCCTCGCGCGTTATACGAAAAACGCCAGGCTCGAACATGCAGATCCGCGTCGTCGTCATTCACGATGGCAGGTGCTTCGAAATGAGCCTCTTCCTGAATCGGTTCAAAGTATTCCGGATAGTCGGCCAGCAGCGGCTGCGGATTCTGAATGCGATTGAGCTGATTATTGTAGTTGAGCGGTGCTGGTTCGTCGGCCAACGCTGGCAGCGTCATCAGGCACAGCAGCAATAGAATGGAGGATCGCATGAACGTCTCCTGAGGTGGGTGCAATGAGGCGAGGACTATTGGTTTGTCATCGCTTCGAGTTAGGTTGCCATTATGAGCCAGTGGATGTGCATCATTTAGCTCGTGCTAGCGTCATGGGGTATACTCTACGCGGTCAGGAATGAAGCCTTCAACGGCAATCGGTTGTGTATGTCCCTTCTCCCCCGAGATCGGGAGGGGGGAGAAGGTGGCCGGAGGAGGGATCTGAAAAAATTTGAGCGTCGCGTGTCAGAATTCATCTGACTTTTTCCCCCTCACCCAACGCCGTTAAGGATTTTTTTGCTGGAAATATCTGGGTTTTGCTTGTGAGGACAATCTCATTTCTGACTACGCGACGTATCTCTGCGCGATCATTCGGCCTGCTCAAGCGAGTCGATCAGGCGTTGCATCGCCGTCAGATAAGTCTCCAGAGCACGGCGTCCCTTGACGGTTATCTTGTAGGTACTCTTTGGTCGTCGTCCTACAAAATCCTTCTTGCACGTCAGATAGCCTACCTCTTCGAGTTTTCCCAAGTGCAATCCCAGCGCCCCATCGCCCACACTGAGACGTTTCTTGAGAGTTGTAAAATCGAGCGCACCATCCAATTGCAGAGCAGTCAGGATCCCCAATCGCACCGGGCCATAGACGGCACTGTCGAGTCCATTGAAGTCGATCGGCAAGTCCGTCATGGATGTCCCTTCACTGGTTCCGATTCCAGAGCCTTGTCTTGCGGTCGAGCAGCGTCGTTCCTTGTCTGCCACCAAAGGATCGCCGCGCTACCGATTCCAATCACAATGAGCAGTGCAGATCCCGCGAATGGCATTGCCGCTGGCGACATTAATGGATAAGTAAATGCGAACACGATGACAGCCACGGCCCCGAACAAATAGCTTCGGCGACTCGGCACCATCAGACCGATTCCCAGCATTACCAGCCCCATGCAAAAATAATCCCCGCACCAGCAGCTTCGTGAGTCATGCCTTGACGCCGACACCACCAGATCCACGCGGGAGCAGCAATGGCTATGCCAACGGCGGCGAACAACGACCAACGGTATTCCGTCCAAAGATTTGGCCGTTCGGCTCGACTCTTTTTAGCAAGCGAGACTCGTCGAATGTACCAGCCGACTCCGGGAGCCAGCGCGACAGCCAGACAAAGTCGGGGTTGCCACACCTGCAACCACAGCAACGGAATCACAGCCAAGCCGCCCAAGGCCAAGAGCAAATACACCGGGATGTCCGCTGCACGTATGGCTTGTCCAGCTTCATCGCCTGCCGCATCGTCGACAGGTCATCTTTCAGTCGTTTCAGTTCTTCAGCGGCCATCTGGCATCTCCAGTGAGTTCAGACATTAACTCTTGAAAAAACGATTACTCTGAAAAAAAGAGTAACTATCGATAGAAACAATGTCAAGAATGCTTTCCTGAGAATTCGGAAGCGAATTCGGCTCCGCAGTCGGACAAGATTCCACTCCTAGTCCCCGAAGGCGAGCGACAGGCAAGGATTTACCATTTTGGAACTCGTGAAACATCACGCGGAGCGTGATGAATACATTGTGCTCCTCACGCTCCGCCGTGAGGTTTTTCACTGAATTCGTGATCACTCAATATCGTCACGCATTGGTTAGTTCATTCCGAGGAATCGCCTGCTGCGGATTCATTCACGCTGTCTGGTGCTGGCTCACGCAGAAAACGGTAGCCGGTGCCGCGAATCGACAGCAGATGCTTTGGCGACGACGGGTCCTGTTCGATCATCCGTCGCAGTCGCATGACAAAGTTGTCGATCGAACGACTCGAAATGTCGGCCGAATCCTTCCACACGTCCGACTGCAATCGCGCGCGAGACAGCACTGAACCATCATGTTCCAGAAAGTATCGCAGCAACTCCTGCTCGCGAGTGGTCAGTGAATGAACTTCGCCGTTGCGACGCAGCTCGAAACGCCCAAAGTCTACTGTCACATCACTGAACCGAACTATGTCTTCCGTCGGCCGCACTGATCGACGCTCAAGCGTGCGGCGGCGTTTGTTGAGCAGATTATTGACGCGGCTTAAAAGCTCCGGCAACGAAAACGGCTTCGTCATATACTGATCGACGCCGACATCAAATGCCTGTACTTTATCTTCCGACAGCGTCCGTGCTGTCAATGCCATGATCGGAATTTCGGTATCCAGTCGCCTAAGAGTGCGACAGATTTCGTAACCGCTCATTTGAGGCAGCATCAGGTCAAGCACCACAAGGTCGATCGGCGGCTGAGCGGATTCGTAGATCTCCAGCGCGGCGGGTCCGTCGCCAGCCAGGTCCACCTGATGCCCTTCGCGCTCGAAGTTGAAACGCAGTCCCCGAGCGATCGCATCTTCGTCTTCGACAACCAGAATTCTCACGGCGCGTTCTCCTTTGCTGACAGTGCCAGTTCAGACACCCGCTTACGAGCGTCGCGATTTTCTGATTCCGGGACTTCAAGCTGACGACCTGGCAATGTTATCTCAAAGACACTGCCCTTTCCGGCTTCTACGTCGGCGACAGCAACGCTGCCTTTCAGGAATCCTACCAAAGTGCGGACAATATAGAGTCCAAGACCTGTGCCAGTTTTTGTTCGCTGGAGTTCGTCGCGGCCTCGGAAAAACAGTTGAAATATGCGGCGTCGATTTTCAGCGGGCACGCCCGGCCCGTTATCGCTCACGCGCACAACGACTCGATCACGACCACGGGCAAACGCATGAACAGTCACCTTTGGTGGATTGCCACCATATTTCACCGCATTGTCCAGCAGGTTGCCAAAAATCATTTCCAGCAATATGCGACGTGATGTTAATGCCAACGGGAGAATCTCAAATTGAAAGACTTCTGCAATCTCCTGTTTATGATGCAGGCAGGCAGCCTCCGCGCAGGTACGCAGAAGATCCCCGAGCAAAACTGTTTCCGGTTCATTCTGATGCCCAATGGCGTCCAGACGGGCAACCTCCAGCAATTGATTGATCAACCCATCCAATCGCGCCAGTTCAGAATTCATCGTGGCATAAAATTCGTGGCGATCTTTTTGTTCCGGCTCGCGAAGGATCAAGGTATCAAGATACAAGCGAAGTGCTGCGATCGGTGTCTTCAGTTCGTGTGTGACACTATCAACAAAATTGGACTGTCGTCGATTGAGCTGAATTTCTTTGATCGTCAGAAATGAATAAAACGAAATTCCAAACAGACTGATCCCCAACGCCACAGATCCAAGTGTGAGTGCCAGCCATAGCTTTTGCTGTCCCAACTGGACAATTAGTACCACCATCAACGCGATGTTGATGGTCATCAGGACTACGCTGCTCCAGATGGGCAGACTGAGATGTCGGCGTTTGCGTCGAAAATTAGCCACATTCGTGCCCCGAAAATAAAGCTCGTTCCGGGGCTCCAGCCTCGGAACAAGCACCGCGTTTCACGCCTCGGATTGTATACCTCCGTTGTTCAGACTCGCACGAAAATGAACAACATTTTCACCAAACGGAAATCGGTTTTTCAAGGACTATCCCTCGAATGGTGTCACAGGCTGCGGTGGCCACCAATCCTCAATTTCCAGCAGACTCAGCAACTGCTCGCGAAGATTCTGCATGATGACATCCCCACCCCGTGATTTTCTGTGAGTCGGATCGATCACGATCGCTTTGCCAATCCGAAACTCAACACGCCAGGCGGGATGAACGGTGACATGGTCGGTCAGGTCTTCTTCCAGTCGCTGAACCGTTTCAACAATGCGTTCGGGCGTCATGCGCCCACGGACGCCTTCATCCAGATAGCCTTCGGGATACATCGACAAGGTCTGGGCGTAGTAGCAATCAGTCAGCTGCCTCCAACGCAACGTGCGTTCTTCCGGAGTCAGTGTACCTTTCAGTAAGTCCGCCAGGATCACCGATCGCAAATCCTTGACCCGCACGATCACGTCACCAACACGAGCGCCATCCAGCCATTGCTTTTCAATCGGATGCAGCATCGCATTGATCAGGCTGGCGATTCTGCCTCGCACAGTACCGGATTGGGTTACGCCCAGTACTTCAATTTCTCTTGCCGCCAGCAATGCCATCGCCAATCGCCCGATGCGATCGATCGTTGACAGATGCTCCTGAGTCTTCCAGAACGTGCGCTGTTCCAGTTTCGCGAGCACTGGGTCAGTCAATTGAGCCAGATCCGCCTGCAATCGATATCGAATGCCGATCGGATGAATAACGACTTTTTTGCCGGGATGGATTTCCGCTCGCTTCTTCGCAGCCACCCGAGCGATGAACGAAACACCGTCCATCAAGGCGTTCAATCGATCGTTCGTGCGAGAGATCACGCCTTCCGGAAATACGACCAGCGGACGTTCCGCATTCGCAACAATGCGCACCGAAGCATCCAACGCCTGACGGTCCATGCCTTCTCGATAAATACTGAATCCACCCAGCCTGCTGACAACAAATGCTTCCATCCGGCTTTGTTTAAAGATATGCCAACTGGCCATCGAAAACACGTGGCTGGGGATGGCTCGACACAGCATGCCGATCAGCATCGGATCAGAATCACGACAATGGTTCGGGCACAGCAGAATCCCATGTCCGGCATTTATGGATTCGCGAACATGCTCCAGCCCCTCATATGTACATTTGACGATCCCATGAGTTTTTCGCAGATAGGGTTTCAGCCAAAGCCGAAACATCCACGAAAGCCAACGGCCGCGATAGGGGGGGACAAATTTATAGGGCTCTTCAACAACAACTTTGTGCATCGTGCGGGAGCCGTCTTTGTGAGGCTGAAAACCTTCGTTGTAGTGACATGCTTACATAAAGACAAGCCTTCCAAACCACGCCATTGGCGGCTTTTTGAAAGCGACTCGCGGCACCTGCGGCTTTGAACTGTACTAAGCCCAAAAATGCGTATGTGCTAAAGCTGCCTGTTTGAAACGCACCAGCAAGCTGTCGATTTCATGAGTTTTTGCAACCCGAAACGCCAGTGAGGGATGGAATGGCCTGCATTCCTGGTCTCAAATCTCTCGCTGATGCGTCGGGTTACGATCAAATCGACAGGCTGTTAGCGCGCGTTATCGATCATTGGCAGCAGTTGCTTATCAATTTCAGCCGCCTTTTCGACGGCTTTTTCAAAAGGCAACCCCTCCGCCGTCCCCGGTCGTTTGTGGCCAATTCGGCTTAACCATGAATCGTGCAGGACCGTTCCTTTCTGATTTGCCAGTTGAAGTATCTCGGCACTGGCTGGCCGCCAGGATTCTACGCCCCAAGCCTTGAGTACCGCTTCCGCGATCGTGCGATGCCCTTCGCTGTTGCAATGCACGCCATCTGGTGCGACCGTGAAATTGGGATCTTTTTCGCGTTGCTGCTTCCAGAAGGCCATGCTCGGCGTGTAGAGATCAATCACCATTTCCGTGCGATCTTTCTGTTCCAGCAACCACTCGCCGTACTTCTGAATCACTTGATCGTAGTTTTCGTAAACAGCAAACCACGCATACTTTTCCTGTCCCGCAGGCAGCAGCTTCCCAGCGGCCTTCAATGGCATCGCATCGAACGGCGGCGGTGTCATCAGAACGAGCTTTGCTCCCGAAGCATGCACTTTCTCAATCAGCCGATTGATGCCTTGTTGATACTTCTGAAAACGCTCTTCACTGAAAGGAAAATAGATTCCGTCATTCATGCCATAACACGCGACCACAACATCAGGCTTGACGGCCGCCAGCGCGCGGTCAAGTCGTTCATGAACGTCAGGCCGAGGAAACGGGTGATCCGGTTCCGACAGACCAGTGCAGGTCTCGCTGGGAAGCCCCGCATTCACCAATTCCGGCATGGGATCAACGCCATGGAGTCGCAACTGCAATTCAATCATGTTCACGAAGCCACCAGCAGCAGTGATGGAATCGCCCAGAAACAGAATGCGTTTGGCTTTCAGCGGAAATGCTTCCTCTGCTGCATTCAGAGGATTCATAAGGATGAAGAGGACGAATAGTCCAAGAGTTGGCTTCATGGAGTTGCCCTTGAGTAATCAATAGAATGGTGACGAGAAACAACTGCAGAAAACGCCGGGCCCGCTGGCTCAGCACGATCACAGCATTGACTGTCGCTCTTCCTCAGTGAAGTTATTATCAATCGCTTCCCCGGCATTGACAGATTGACGCATGCGGGAAACTTTTCTTGCCATCGCCATATGTGCGCCACTGATCTTTTCGCCTGAGAAGTTGGCAATGCCCGCAGCGGCGATTCCAAGTGATGTGCCTTCTGCAAATGCGTCCTGATTCGCGGCAAGAAATGAGAACTGCCAGCTGTAGACCGTTTGCTGATGCTCGATCATGCTGCGAATCTGATCGCGGTTGAATTCTCGACTCGAATTCTCCTGGCCATCTGTGACGACTACAAAAACAATAAGACCCGGACGCTGCGCTTCGTCCATCACTGCAAGCCGAGCACCGGTTTCGTTGATGGCACGCCCGATCGCATCCAGCAGCGCGGTCGATCCGCGAGGCACCATTTTAAACTTCGGAATCTGCTGAATTGGAATTCCCGAATGAACAAACTCGTACTCATTGTCAAACTGCACGAGTGTCAGTAATGCTTCGCCAGGTTCGCTCTTTTGCTGATCAATGAAAGTGTTAATGCCACCTTCCGCATCCGCCTTGATCGATTCCATGGAACCGCTGCGATCCACAACCATTGTAATGTCAGTGAGATCTTTTCGCATGAGACTGCTCTTTTCATGGTGAGAGGGTCGTAAATCACAAAGCAATCAATGTTACCGTCCTGATTCGACGGCAATTCAATCCTGCCGGGCGCAGACCGAAGTATTGAGGATTGCAAGTGTACCAAAATCCGGCATTGCATACCGCAACATTGGCGATTTTACATCAGCCACGGTACTCGTGCTTCGATTACCGGGCAGAAAAAAGCATTCCGGTGAATGCCGTGACGGCGACATCCACGATGGCCCGAAGAGCATTTGCAATCGTTGGAATTCGAAGCGACGACGCAACTGATGACAACTTCGCGTTATGCACGGCTCGCTGTCCCCGAGCAATTTGCATGGTGCACAAACGACCAAACGAGCCCGGCATGGGAACTCCGCAGGCTGACAACTCGGCTCGTAGAAACCCAAGATCGAACGAGATATTGTGAGCGACCAGATGAGTTGTCCCGGAAAGACAATCCATCAAGATCGGGGAATTCAAATTCCACTTGAAGAACTGGCTTGTAGCGTTTTTGGCTGCCATTCTGTTCGGCGCTACATTGACGCAACATCCGATTTGGTATCATATCGCGGCCTTGATAATGATTCTTGCTTTCTTCCTCCTGGAAGTACTGCAACAGCAATTCGAATCAGCGCTTTCGCTGAGAGCCAGAGCCATCGAGGCCGGTCTGAGGCGATCAGGTTCACCAGTATTCGAGCCTCGGCGCCGGATCAAATATCGAACGGTCAAAAAGCTAAACGAGTTCGCTCCGGATAGCCCGTCTCATGCAATATACCTTCGATTCCTTCATCTACGACGGTTTCCTCTCAATTTTTTGGTGCTTCGTGCGCATGGCTTCTTCTACTTTGCGTCGTGCATCATCGTCATTGGCAGCGGCGTTTTTAATTCAAAACAGACCGACGATTCAATTCGCAAAGAGCCCGTGGATGTAATCTCGCAAATTGGCAGCAAATTATCTAACCAAAAGTCGGTAGCATCTGAAGTGATATTCTCAAAGCCCAGCCACTTGGTAGCTCCGGATGACGAAAATGTAGACACGTCGAAAGACCACGAAAACGTGGCAGACGAAGGGAGTCCCAATCGATGATTCTTTCGCAAGGCGAGTTGAATGATTAACCCTTTCCCCAAGTCGTCGCACGCCGAAATTCGTGAAGCGCTTGATGAATTGGATCACGAGATCGTTTTTAAGGAAGACCTTGAGCACATCTCTGTAGTGATCGACGTCGTACTGTCAGCTTTCGCAAGAGGTGCCGATTTACCATTGAAGTGTGAAGTTTCATCCAAAACCGTCATGAAATCACTTCTTTCGTTTGGGCTGTCCAATGATGCAATAGTATTCCACGAAACTTTGGAGGAAATCGCTTCACTTACGCTTTACGATGATACAGTCGAATGTGAGCAAAAGTTGGAAGAGGCTGAATCAGTGAGATCCGATCTATACACGGCATTTGAAGATTTTCTTGATCAACTGTTTGCTGAAAGCGAGGCGACGTGATGAACGACCTCCAAGACTTGGATTGTAAGTTGAAGGCCGCCGGAACTTCATTGGAAGTATTATCACGAACTGCAGACTGCGTCGTTCTTTTTGGTTCAAGAAGTGCCAGAGTTGATCGCAATGGTTCGGACTGGGATCTACTCTGTGTCGGCGATGGAAAGACTAGAAATTCGCCTTCCCTGGATCTCGTTTGGATTGCACCGAAACGAATTCATTCGATTGACTGGCGCAGGTCAGAATTGGCCGGACACGTTGCTACATTTGGAACCGTATTGTCCGGAGATTTTACATGGCGAGCCACTGTCGAGCGTTCTGATGACCCAGCTGTTCGCAAAGCCACAAGACTGTCATTAAGAGTGCGAATCCTGACTAAAGATTGGACTCGACTAGCCGTAGCATTTCGCCAAAAACACATCCGACTTCTATCAAACGACCTTGTTCGATTGGCCTTTCTTTCACGGCACGAGGCCGTTCCACCAACTCCGATTCTTGAATCGAGACATGAAAAACTGTCGGAGATCGCGAAGGAACAATCGGAAAACGGCCTACTCTCGTTCGAAATACGCGATCAGTTTCTTCTTCTCAAGGAATCACTTGGTGGAACGGGTTGCTGTCTTAAATCAGCCGAATCCATCGAAAAAGCTAGGTGATTGACGTGAGCTGTCTCCAAAATTGAAGGAAACAACAAGCTCTCTTTAGTGACAGTCTGAAGCCAACTGTCGAGGATGCATTCCGGCCGGCAAAGCTCCAGCCGGTAACGTTGTCAGTACTGCGCAAATCTGACGGGGCAACAACACGGAAGTCAGTGGTTACGATAGTCTCTTTGCTCAGTTTTCGTGGCAAGTAAAACTTAGAAGTTTGCACAGCCTGAATCGCTGAATTTCGCGAACAACTGCTCAGCTTTCACGCTTCGCGGGATGTCAACTCCGACTTGCGGCACTCATGCTATCGCCGCTGATGACTATTCGTTTCGCAGGTGCGTCATTGTTGGTACACTCGACGACGTGCGACTTGCGATGATTCGGCTGCACTCCGGTGCGATAAAGTCGAGTGGCCAAACCCACATTTCGCGCGGTCCAGAAAGACACCCTTAAACTGCGATCGTTCGCATGTCCCTTCTCCCCTTGGCAAGCAGACTGTCGATTTAATCTGTTTTCACAACCCGAAACGTGAGTGAGGGATTGCGTTGTGGCATCTCCGTGGCGTGCCAACAAATCCCTCGCTGACGCTTCGGGTTAGGATTAAATCGACAGCCTGCAGGGGAGAGCAAGTGGCCGATCGTGGCAAGACAAATTCGGCCTGGTTCCTGACCGCGTAACTTACAAAACATGCTCGATTCCGGCGAGGTGCTTCTATGTCCAATTCTGCAAATGTCAGTTCGGTCGATGCCATCCGTCTGTTCGCGGCTGCCGTCGCTAAGTTTCAAGACGAAGCACGCTTGTGTCTCACGATGATGGATTCGCAGTTGCGGCAAATTCTGTTTTGGCTGGAACGTGATCGACCGAGCTTCTGGAAGCATGAATTTGAAAATTGCATGCGTGAGGTTGCGGAAGCTCGCGTGCGATTGCATCAATGTCGCATGAGAAAGATGGGTGACTTTCGACCATCGTGCATCGAAGAAGTTAAGCATTTGGAAAAATGCAAGAACGATGTCGAGTTCGCTCAGAAGCAGGTCCCAAATGTTAAGCGTTGGTTCGGCGAAGCAACACACGAAGGTGAAGAATACAGAGGCCGCGCGGCTCAGTTGACTCAAGCTGTCGAACGCGATCTTCCCAGGCTGCTGGCGCTACTGGCGTTTACGATCGATCGCCTTGAAGCCTACGCTGCTGTTACAAGTCCAAATGCTGTGCCCGATGCGACTCGCATGGCCAAGATCAGCGCCGAGCTGCAAGAATTCCTGAAGAACATTGAGTCACAACAGGAGAACGCTGCTCCGCCAGAATAGCCGGGCCTGGCAGGAAGCTAAGTTTTGCAGCGTTGCTCATGTTTCAGCGTGCAAAACTTTCCGTTCCGTTTGGACAAGCCAACCGGGGCGGCCTCGTGTTCGTCAATGCTGGCTAATTACAAATCTTCCGCTCGTGCCAGGCGAGCTGGCACGGGGCGAGATCAAATTTCGCCTAAAAAACTTTCCGAAAGATTGCTATTTGTCGCTCACCCCAGAATCGCTCTCCCATCTTGACTATCAAACGCGACTGCACCCTTCGAACACCATCATCTGACAGATGCACTTAAAAATCGCAAGGCAATTCTGGACCGGCAGTTGAATCCGAGGCGTTCGTCACTTACCCTGCGGACCTTATGGAATAGCGTTCGTCGATGGGTTGCAGGTTTTTTCTTCAATTCCACTTCATTTTGGATAGGCCGACTTCGATTCCATCGAACCGGCAGGTGCTTCATGATTCTGAGTGGCAGTGAAATCAAGGCTCGATTGGGTGGCGACATCGGGATCGAGCCCTTCAATGAAGACCAGTTGAATCCTAACAGCTACAACCTGCGTCTGCACGATGAACTACTGGTGTACGAAGAAATTGTGCTCGATATGAAGCGCGCCAATCGGTACCGGCAGATCATGATTCCGCCCGAAGGCCTGGTCCTTGAACCCAATAAAATGTACCTGGGTCGCACGATGGAATATACGCAGACGCGAAATCTCGTGCCCATGCTGGAGGGACGATCATCGATCGGTCGGCTCGGGATGTTTGTTCACATCACCGCTGGTTTTGGCGACGTCGGATTCTGCGGCTACTGGACACTCGAAATGCTGGCCGTGCAGCCGGTAAGAATTTATGCCGGAGTTCAGGTGTGTCAAATCTTCTATCATACAGTCGAAGGCGCGATCACTCAGTATGAATCCGGAAAGTATCAACGCAACTCGGGCATACAGCCGAGCCTGTTGTATAAAGAACTGATTGCTCGTGACGAACGCCAGCGAACTCTGGATTTCGGAAATATTGAATAGCTTTAGCGCAGGTCTCCAGACTTGCAATTCCCTTGTTCGGACCGCGTGACGTATTACGATGAACCGCCCTTCTACCCGCGAACTTATTCAACAGTTAACCTCAGGCTCCATCACTGCGCGGCAATTGACGCAGCAAAGTCTTGATCTTATCTCGACGCTCAATGGGGAACTTAATGCGTTTGTTTCAGTCGATGCGGAAGGCGCGCTGCAGCAGGCGGATGACATTGATCGCCGGCGCAAGGCGGGCGAAAAGGTTGGACGGATGGCTGGTCTGCCGATCGGAATTAAGGACAACATCTGCCAGAAAGATCGACCAACAACCTGCGGCAGTCGCATGCTGCAGAACTTTCTGCCGCCCTACGACGCGCACGTGATCGAACGCTTGCGTGCCGAAGACGCAGTCATCGTGGGCAAACTGAATCCCGATGAATTCGCAATGGGTTCATCGACCGAAACGTCTATTTTCGGAGTGACGCGCAATCCATGGGACCAGACACGTTCTGCCGGCGGATCCAGCGGCGGATCGGCCGTCGCCGTGGCTGCGGGCATGGTTCCGCTGGCACTGGGTTCAGATACTGGCGGCTCGATTCGACAACCCGCCAGCTTTTGCGGCGTAGTTGGAATGAAACCAACATATGGACGCGTCTCACGATACGGCCTGATCGCATACGCCAGCTCACTGGACCAGATTGGTCCGTTCGCGAGCGATGTTTATGGTGCAACGCTGTTGCTGGAATGTATTGCAGGCCACGATCAGCGTGATTCAACGTCATTGGATGTCGCAACTGCGGCATGGACTGAAACGCTCGATCAACCGCTCCAGGGCCTGCGAATTGGTGTCGCCGAAGAACACTTCGCCGAAGGTCTGGATAGCGAAGTGGAACAATGTGTACGTGACGCACTGACTGTGCTGGAAGGCGCGGGAGCGACAGTGCATTCCGTTTCCCTGCCGCATTCGAAATATGCTGTCGCGACTTATTATCTAATCGCCTGCAGCGAAGCCTCCAGCAATCTCGCGAGATTCGATGGAATCCATTACGGTCATCGCGCGAAAAAGTTTGATGACCTGATTGATTTGTATTGCCAAAGTCGCGGCGAAGGTTTTGGCGCCGAAGTCAAACGTCGCATCATGCTGGGAACCTACGCACTGTCGGCTGGCTACTATGACGCCTATTATCTGAAAGCGTTGAAAGTGCGACGTCGCATCGCGGATGATTTCGCTGCCGCGTTCAAAACGGTTGATGTTATAGCTGGACCGGTTGCGCCGACGCCGGCGTTCAAGCTAGGCGAAAAACTCGACGATCCGCTGGCGATGTACCTTGGCGACATTTACACCATCAGTACAAATCTGGCCGGTCTGCCGGGGATTTCCGTGCCTTGCGGGCTGACGGCGAATAAACTGCCCGTAGGATTGCAACTGCAAGCGGCCGCGCTGGACGAAGCTCGCTTGTTGCAAGTCGCACATCAGTTTCAACAACTAACGAAATGGCATTTGGCTTTGTGCCACATTGAGCCTCGGGCTGTTTAGCCTTGGACTGTTTCGCCTCGGGCCTGTTTGGAGGATTCCTGTGAGTGAAGTACTGAAAACATGGTCGCGCTCAGGATTTCAGTTCCTGTTCGCGGTTGGGCTTTTGCTTCTACCCGCCAGGTGCATTGCTCAGGCTCAGGCTGACAATGCTGCAGCCGTCGTATCTGACATCGAAAAAGCCGAACAGACGCTTTCGGAACAAGTGCGTAAGTCGCTCGTCGTTGTGCGAGCCACTGATCGCACGGGTGATGAATCCGGATTTGGAGCCGGCTTCGCTGTCGATCGGCCGGGACTCATTGCCACGGCACGACACGTCATCGGCGATGGTCGTGATTTCATTGTTGAGTTGCCGGATGGCAAAACGGCAAAGGTTCTCGAAGTTTATGCCTCGTCCAACCAACTGGACCTGGCAATCATTCGAATCGACAACGAGACACTGCCTCCCTTGCCGATTTCCATCGAAGCGGTTTCCACGGATCGTCGATTAATCGTGTTAGGTCATCCTCGTGGTCGCAGGTATTCGACAGCCAGTGGCTTGTTTTCCGGCATCTACGAGTTGGATGGTGTGAAGATGCTGGAATTGGCGATACCGATCGAACCCGGCAACAGCGGTGGTCCTGTCGTCACGGAAGACGGCCAGATCGTGGGACTCGTCACCATGAAATCAACGGTGAAGATTGGCGTTGGTTATGCCATGCCCGCCAATCTGATTCGTGAGATGATTGACGAACCGAATCCGATCCCGATGTCACGCTGGAAAACAATCGGCGCGCTGGATGCCCGGATGTGGAAGCCGGTGTTTGGTGGCGAATGGAAACGCAAGGGAACCAGAATCATCGTCAATGGTGTCGGCACTTCGTTTGGAGGTCGAACACTTTGCCTGCAGCAGGTTCCTCGACCCGAGTTTCCTTTTGACTTAAAAGTTGATGTCAAGCTGGGCGACGAAGAAGGTGCCGCTGGGCTCGTTTTTCATTCGGATGGTGATGACCGGCACTATGGTTTTTATCCCAGCGCCGGCAATCTGCGGCTGACCCGGTTCGACGGTCCTGATGTTGGTTCGTGGACGATCCTGCACAATGAACCGCATCCTGCATATCTACCGAATGCCTGGAATACATTGCTTGTGCGAATTCATGCGGACCATTTTGAGTGTTTTCTGAATGGCCAAAAGGTTATCGAATCCCGCGATGATGTTATTCCGCATGGTGGCATTGGACTGGCGGCGTTTCGAGGGACTCCGGCAGAGTTTCGGCGTTTTCAAACTGCTGCCGATTTATCCCCTGTGCCGTTGAATGATGAACAGAAACTTACAGTCAATGAGATTATCGGTCGCGTGAGTCCAAATCATCCCGCCAACGCAGATGTCGCGGCCAGTGTGACGCCGTTCGGAGATCAGGCGGCAAACGCATTGTCAGCGGAAGCCGATCGAATTGAAAAGAAGGCTAAGCGGCTGCGAGAACTGGCAGTGGAAGTTCACGAATCTGTGATTCGCACGCAACTCAGAAATGTATTGGGAGTTGCGGATGATTCGAATGGCTCGGCACCGGTCGATGAGGCAGGTGACAGCGACGTTTCATTGCTGCACGCGGCGTTGCTGATCTCTCGTATGGACAACCCCGATGTTGACGTTGATGCGTATCTGGAACGTATCAAATTGTGGGCCGACGAGATCCTCAGCGCGTTACCAAAAGATGCGGACGAAGCGGCACGATTAGCCGCCATGGATCGATATTTGTTCGAGGAACTCGGGGTTCACGGCAGTCGTCACGAGTACTACACCCGCGCGAATAGTTACATCAATGAAGTCATTGAAGATCGAGAAGGTCTGCCGATTACGTTGTCGGTTCTGTATATCGAAGTCGGTAAGCGATTGAATCTGAACATCCAGGGCATTGGTCTGCCGGGGCACTTCGTAGTCCAGTTTACACCGTCGGCAACACCCACCGATTCGCAGATGATCGATCCATTCGATCAAGGTAAGCAACTTTCAGAAGAGGACATCGTCAATCGACTGACTGAAGCTCGTTTTCCAAACCTGCCACAATATCGAGTGCCTCAAACTCCTGTACAGATCTGCGAACGTATGCTCAACAACTTGCTTGCACTTGCTGAAGGTGAACGAGACGAAGGGGCCGTGCTGCGATATCTCGAAACGCTGGTGACGCTGGTGCCAACCAGCGTCGAGTACCGGGCCAAGCGTCTGGAAATGAGAGCTCGTACCGGTCGATTGACGAACGCCGTGGATGACGCAAATTGGTTTATCGAGCAGCAGCCGGATGGTGTCGATCTGGAACGCGTACGTGAACTGCGTGCGACGCTGGAGACAGAGCTGTCGCGTCAACAGGCAAAAGATGCCGGTGAATAGACGGCTGAACGCAGTTTATTAGTAGCGAAAGTCGTCAAGACTTTCGGATGCGCCCTGAATGGCCCAAAGTCTTGACGACTTTCGCTACGGTGTCGTTGGTAAACTCAATGTGCATGCAGCATGAGTGGACGCAGCCCTCGCGAAACATGGCTACTGAATTTCCCACACACCCGTTGTGTGTTCAGGAAAAATGAGGTGAATGTTCCTGGCAATCCGGATAATCCGGTCGCAAAGCCCAGGGTTTTCATGGACGGACTTTGCCGATTATGACGAATCTTCCAAAAGCATGAATTGTGCACTGCGTCTCTCGTTCTGAGTTTCGCACCACATAACGGATTGCTTCAAGGTTCCGTCGATGTCCATGAATCAGAACACTGAAAAAACTGGACTCGCATTGAATGTTGCTGATCGCAGCAACATTCTCAGGATGCTCCGTGGACTGCTGCTGAAACGCAAAACAGTCTGCATTCTGAGCGGAGCTGTTTTGGCTGCCGCGTACGCGACACTGAACATTTCATCCGACTCCACAATCCAGGCCGCACAGTTGGGGAACGAACCGGTTGGTGCATCTGGTCTACTGATCATGCCACGTGGTGCCGACATGCAGACAGGGATGGTGCCCGCATGGCGTGCTTCGGCCGTTGGCTCTGGATTTTCAAGTCCAACAGATAGAGCAACACGCTCGGTCCGCGCTAATGCGGCCCAAACTTCTTCGCCAGGGCGTGCTGCGTTGCAGCGGCCATTGATTTCATCAAACGGTGCGCCACACACTGCCTCGTCAGTGGGTGATCATGCAGTCCGTCAAGGCATGATTCGGCTGGCAGGTGGAGGCAATCTGCGATCTCGAGGTCAGGTGCAGGCAGATGGCACATTGCTAATTCCTCCCGATGTGCCTGCAACCGAAATGGTGACGCCTCCACCGTATCGGCCTGCCCAACCATTGTTTCAGAATCATGACGCCCCGCCCGGCTATCCCGACAATCAGTCTCGGGCGATTTATCCTGATGCGCGCAATTTTGGTGCGCCGCAGACCGCAGTGCCGTTGCCTGGCACACCTGGTACATTTCCCTCCGATGCCGTTGCGCCACATTCGGCTGCACCATATTCCAGTGATCCTTTTGACAGTCGTGCGAACTTCCAACCACCTTTGCCCCAACCTTCTGCTGAGCACCCAAACGCCAGCATCGCAGCACCCGCGCCAGCATCAGCACGGCCCGACGCCTACTATGCCCCGGGTGCGTCGGGCTTCCGAGCAACGGCTGAGTGTGATGCACCACCATGGATGGATCCTTACTACGGACGGACGAAACGAATGCCGATCGGTCGTGAGAGTTCGCCAACTCCGGCACCTTCCGTGCAGCTTCCAGGTGACTTCATCGCATGGTGGGATCCTCTGGTTCGTCAGAGCGCAGGTTTGGCACCTCAAACGCTGCCTGTGGAAGTTTGCACATTGGTGCAACAGGCACTCGCAAATGCGCCACAGGTTCAGGTTCTGCAAGCAGATCCGGAAGTGCTGTACACGATCGTCCGCCAGGAAGAAGCTGTATTCGACTGGCGTTCATTCCTTGATGCGAAATACAGTGACCTCAACGATCCCGTTGGAAATACATTGACGATCGGATCTGGCGGCAATCGCTACATTAACAACAACGTGTATGGGCAGGGCGGCGTGAAACGACGCACGACAGCGGGCGGTGAGTTGTCGATCGCGCAGTCAGTCGGGCACGAATACAGCAATTCGATTTTTCTGCAACCCAATGCTCAATCGACGTCGCGTTTGGAATTGAGTTTTCGGCAGCCATTGCTGAGCAAAGCCGGAACTGTCTATAACCAGAATCAGATCGTTCTGGCAGGCATCAATTCCAACATTTCCAGTGACGAAACCCTTCAGGAACTGCAATCCCATCTGTACCAGGTGGCGGAAGCCTACCGGAATCTTTATCGTGCCCGATCAGAATTTTTTCAGCGTCAGAAGTTGCTCGCATCAGCTCAAAAGGTACTGCAAACTCTGGAAGGACGAAATCAGGTTGATCCGATTCCACGCCAGATTCTGCGGGCTCGCGCGACTGTGGCAAGGGCGGAGTCTCGTATGCAGCGAGCTGTCACGGACATTCGCAATGGCGAATCGCGACTGCGACTGCTGGTGAATGATCCATCAATGATCAATAGCGGTCCGTTGGAATTTACGCCATCCGAATCACCTGCAGCGATGCCTTCCCCAACCGGATTGCAGGAGACTCTGCAGACGGCTTTGTTGAATCGCCCGGATATCTCCCGGGCGATCCGCCAGATGCGTGTGTCGAGCATTCAGATCGGCGTCAGCAAAAGCGAATTGCTGCCGAAACTGGACTTCATTGTGACATCGTATGTCGCGGGATTGCAGGCTCATTCGCAGATTGGTCCATCAATCAACGACCAGTTTACTACGGCACGACCTGGCTACACGGCTGGGTTTGAGTTCGAAGTACCGCTGGGCAATCGAGCCGCAAAGGCAAAGATGGAGCAGCGTCAATGGGAACTCAAACGTGCCATCAGTGCGTTCCGCGTGACGGTGGAAACATCTCTGACAGAAGTTGAAATCGCAACTCGAGAAGTTGATACGTCGTATCGCGAAATGCTTGGCAAGTATCAGGCCATGGTCGCGGCACAAAATGAAGTCGCGTACCTGCAGGATCGATTCGACACACTGCCGATGATTGAAGATTCAACAATGCTGCTGCTCGAAGATCTGCTCAGCGGTTACGAACGCCTTGCCGATGAAGAATCTGCCTTTGTGCAGGCACAGACTGGATATGCACTGTCGCTGATTCAGATCCGACGCGCAACGGGAACATTGATGCGGTCGCGACACGATTCTCCGGATATTCAGCCGGAGGAAAAAGAATGGATGACAGCACGTGCGGAACAGACTGCAGAAGAAGCTGATCAACGCCACATTCGGACGGCAAGTCATCGTTCAACGCAGGGACTGGATGACAGCGGGCGTCCACAGGCGGAATGGTCGCGACCGGTTTCGGCTCCTGCGGTTCGCGTCAGTCGGCCGAGTTCGCCAGATCCGCGGCCCGTCAAACGAAACAAAGCCGTGCGACCGGCGTCATTTTGCGGCCATTCGTTTGGTACGAAATAGCAAGAAGTTCATCGTTTAAGTTGCTGATCCGGCGACCCATGCAGGCTGTCGCTTTCATCGTAACCCGATGCGTCAGCGAGGGATTTGAGACGAAGAGTGCAGGCCATTCCATCCCTCACTGACGTTTCGGGTTACGAAAATACATGAAATCGACTGCCTGCATGCCGCGTTGTGTCGAACATGGTTAGTCTCGCCTCAGGGAGTCTTGTGACAATGTCCGAAACGCTGGTCACCAAAGAACGTCCTCAGTACCAGTCGGCTCCACGCCTCGCAGCATCAAAGCAGCTTGATCGGCTGACGGCGCCGCAACTCATTCCTCATATCCGCGCGCTGACGGAATCACTGAATTCGTTGTCATTGGATCAACTGCAACATGAAGTGCAACTTGTCCGGCGGGAGATGGCACGAGGCCAGTCACCAACGGAGCCGCATCTGCTGATCGCCGGACTGGCACTGGTGGCGGAGGCATTAAGACGCACGGTCAATGTGAATTTATACGATGTGCAATTGCTGGCCGCGATGGCAATGACACGCCGTTGCATCGCGCAAATGCAGACGGGTGAAGGCAAGACTTTTGTGGCTTTGACATCCGCACTTCATCTGTCGCTGACTGGACGCGGTGTGCATGTTATCACGCCAAATGTTTACCTGGCAGAACGAGACCATCAACTTGCGGCGAAAGTCGCAGTTCCATTGGGTATTTCCGTGGCTTTGTTGCCGGAACGCGAAGATGCGTCAAAAAAGACGCCCGCTTATGATGCGGATGTGACATACGGCACAGGTCATGAATTCGGTTTCGATTACCTTCGCGATCAACTGACGCTGCGCGAAAGATCGCAGCAACAACTGGGGGACCGATTGCTGAACAATTTGCGACAGCAGTCATCGTCGCGCCGCGCCACAATGCAGCGAGGTCTGGCGTACGGAATCGTCGACGAAGCCGACAGTGTCTTGATCGATGATGCCGGTTCGCCACTGGTGCTCAGCTTCGGCTCAAATCAACGCGCACCAGATGCCGACGCACATTTGATTGCCAATGCTCTGGCGGAAGGTCTACAGCCTGAACTGGACTACATCGTAGAAGCGTCCAGCGGCCGTGTGGCCTTGACGGAAGCCGGCGTGCAGCGCTGCCACGCGAAAGATGTGGCCATTCCCGTGCTGCAACTGGCTCGACCGTGGACCGAATATGTGCAACAGGCACTGCGAGCCCGACATCTTTTTCGACGTGGCGTCCACTATGTGGTGCAGGAAGACGAAGTCCGTATCGTTGATGAAACAACGGGGCGGATTTTTGAAGATCGCTCATGGCAAGACGGCCTGCATCAGGCCATTGAAGTCGCCGAGAATCTACCGATCACCGCCGAAAAACAAGCCGTGGCGCAAATCACCAGACAGAGGTTCTTCAGACTCTATGAAAACCTGTCAGGAATGACGGGAACTGCCGTCGGCTGCGAAAGAGAATTGTTTGACGTCTACACTCTGACAGTCGAACCGATTCCGTTGCGCGTCCCATCACAGCGCAACGTGCTGCCGACAAGATTCTTTATCGACAACAGCTCAAAATATCAGGCGATTGCTCAGGACGTGATGCTGGTGCAGCAATTGGGACGCGCGGTGCTGATCGGAACACGATCCATTTCCGACAGTGAGACCATTGCCGCGAAACTCGCGTCGCTTAATATCGAATGCCAACTGCTGAACGGACTGCAGGATGCTGCTGAAGCTGACATCGTCAGTCGTGCCGGGCATCCTGGCAGCGTCACCATCGCCACGAATCTGGCCGGGCGTGGAACAGATATTCATTTACATTCTGAGGTTCGTGGGAACGGAGGACTGCACGTCATTGTCGCCGAATGTCAGACATCGTCGCGCATGGATCGACAGTTGATCGGACGCTGCGCGCGTCAGGGTGATCCTGGATCGGCTCAGGCGTACGCATCCGCAGAAGACCACCTACTCGCGGTGCATGGCCCGTGGCTGGTTGAGGCCATGATTCGAGAAGCTGACGCGAACGGTGAAGTCGATGCTGACTTTTCCTCACAATTGAAACGGATTCAGATGTCTGCCGAACGTCAACAGTATGCCTCACGAATCAACATGCTCCGCCGCGACATCGCTCGTGATTCACTACTGAAAAGTGTTCGTTAGCCGAACAGTTTTTTTGAGCCGAACGCGATAGCGTCGGGCTTTTTGCAGGCAAAACACTGTTCGTACAAAAGCCCGAGGCTAGCGTGCAATGCCACTCATTTTTGAATGGGGACGTCTGTTTTGACGTGTCGTGTCCCTGGCGGATTGTGGCTTCACGCCACGCACAATGGATGGCAACTGTTCGAAGCGCAGAGATTTCAATCGCAGGACACATGTTCTTTCTTGTCAAAAAACTCTAATCGACGCCAAGACATCTTCCACTCGACGGAGCGCCATGTGTAAGCTGGTATTAGTAGTCGTGCTTTTGACCCTGAGGTTTTCTTCCTTGCAACGATTCGTAAGCATTCTCCTGATATTCGCTGTGATACTGTGCATGTTCTCGTGCACAAGTGGCGGCTGTTGTGCGTCGGAAGATACTGCGGTCAAGCTAGCACCATCGACCGGTTGCTGCTCAAAGTGTTGCGAGCGAAAGAGGCATTCACCTCCGGAAAATCCTCCGGAGGACTCAAGGTGCCCGGACGAATGTCTTTGTCAGGGAGTGTGTGGCGGAGCCATTTTGGAAAAGGCTGACGTCCAGTTGGCTGTGCCGCCAATTGATCACTTTGCGCCGTTGATCGCGGATCCCGCGTCCCGAACAGATGGCCTGCGCTGTTCCAATTCGCGATTTAGAATTGAGTGTTCGCAGAATGGCGGACTTGATCTGCGGCTCCGGGTCTGTTCCCTGACGTGTTGATAGCCGTCGCATCCTCCTCAACTCAGTGTCCCGGCCGGTAAGTGCGCCGGGAGTCTAACGCTGAGTTCACAGCGATCTCTTCCATCCCTGCATTTTGCTGTAGCTCGTGTGACCGCCTATAAGCACGCGGCATGAGCGGATGCTGTCCCGATTCAGGATCTCTCCTGGCGATTGTCGCCACTGAGGTAATCAATCTATGCTGCTTCCCTGGGAATATGGCATCCGAAATCTCGCTCGGCGACCAGTCCGGACGGCGCTGACGCTGGGTGCGTTGGCGACGGTCGTCATGCTGGTGTTCGTTGTCGTGGGATTTATTCGCGGGTTAGAAAAATCACTGGAAATCAGTGGTGATCCGGATGTTGTGCTTGTGTACTCCGTGAATTCAGAAGCGAACATTGAAAGCTCTTCGATTACAAGTCGAACACCAGGCTTGCTGACGGCCAGTCTGGATGGCACCTGGCTACGATTCGGTGTCCCACACGTTTCGCCGGAATTGTATCTTGGTACCCGAGTCCAGACGCAGAGCGGAGATGGTGGACTGGGGCTGATTCGTGGAGTGACTCACACAGCTCCATTGGTTCGCCGATCCGTCCGGCTGATCGAGGGTCACTGGCCTCGAGACAGAGAAGTGATTGTCGGTCGGCTCGCAGCCGCAAAACTTGGAGCGGACTCATCAGCAATGGCGATCGGGCAGACCATCGAATTCGAGGGAGAGATCTGGACGATCAGTGGACAGTTTGCCGCAGGCGGAGCTGCTTATGAATCGGAGATCTGGTGCCGCCTCGGCGATTTTCAAACGGCGACAAAGCGACAGGATTTGAGCCTCGTGGCGATGTTGCTGAGCCCGGAAGCATTGCCCGCTGAAGTCGCCTTGTTCTGCAAAGAACGAATTGATCTGGAGCTTCACGCTGTGCGTGAGACGGACTATTACGCGACGCTTCAACAACATTACCGCCCGGTACGCATCCTCGCCTGGCTGGTAGTCGTTTTGGTTTCCGGAGCCGGTGTATTTGCGGGACTCAACATGATGTACGGAGCAGTGGCGGGCCGGATTCGTGAGATCGCGACATTGCAGGCCATTGGATATCGTCGGCGGGCTATCCTGCTGAGCCTGATCCAGGAAGGTGTCTTGCTGGCGGCGGCCGCATCGCTCCTCTCAGGTGTGATTGCTCTTACGATGTTCAATGGCATGGCGGTGCGATTCACCATGGGGGCATTCACTTTGCGAATTGACAGTATCGCCATTCTTGTGGGATGTGGCGTAGGTTTGTTACTTGGTGTCCTGGGCGCGCTACCACCGGCGTTCAAGGCTCTGCGCGAATCGGTGGCAATCAGTCTGAAAGCAGTCTAAGGAGAATTGAAATGAAAATGTTGAACTGGATCCTCGTAGTTGCGTTTGCTGTTTCGGCAGGGTGTAGTGATTCGAATCTCAGTGAAAGCACAAGTGGTACTGGCGTGGCGAAATCATCGCAGTATGTGACTTCAACTGAGCCCGTTGGCGCCATGCCTGTGGGTGAAGCGCGTCAGTCGGCGAAGGATGGTGAGCCTGTGACGCTGGTCGGCAGGATCGGTGGCTCAGTCGACCCATTCGTGGACGGGCTCGCAGCATTTACGATTGTTGATCCCAAGGTTCCGTACTGCGGCAAGGATGAAGGATGCCCGACACCCTGGGACTATTGCTGCACACAGACACAGGTGAAAGATAACATCGCAACTGTGAAGATCGTCGATGAGGCAGGGAAGCCAGTGGCTGGTGATGCTCGAACGCTGCTGGGAGTGAAAGAGCTGTCGACCGTTGTCGTGCAGGGGACATCGCGGCGAGATGACAAAGGCAATCTGACTATTGCGGCCAACAGTGTCTTTGTGCGAGCCGGTGAGTAAGCCATGAGTGAAACTCAACTTGATCTCCGTAAACTTGCTCTCGATCGCTCACCGACATCTCGTGAGGTAAAGACGCCTCACCGTCGTCGGTGGCTGTCGAGGTATGCCCTGCCCGTGAGCATCCTGCTGGGCTTTTTCGCCTTGCTGGGAGCTGCTGCAGGACGTCAGTTTCTTCCACGGCAAGCGGTGACTGTGGTGCCGGTAATCGTCAAACGGGGAGAAGTTCAGAATGCCGGAAGCCAGTTGTTTCAGGCGGCGGGATGGATTGAACCTCGGCCCACGTCCGTGCGCGTTGCGGCACTGGCACCGGGAGTGGTCGAAGAGTTGCTGGTGGTCGAAGGGCAATACGTGGCAAAAGGGGAACCGATTGCCAGATTGATTGCCATGGATGCAGAATTCGCCGTGCAGCAGGCTGAAGTCACTCTGGCCATTCGTGAAGGGGAGTTGCTGAGGGTGGAAGCGGAACGTGCTGCGGCCGAGATTCGACTGAAGAATCCCGTTCATCGGCGTGTCGATTTGGCTGACGCCATGAGCTTGCAGGCACGGGCCAGAACGGAGCTCGACAAACTGCCGTTTCTCGTGGAATCGGCCGCAGCGAATGCCCTGTTCAGACAGAACAGCCTGGACGGCAAAAACACAGCCCAGTCAGCTATTGCCGGTGTCGTTCTGGAACAGGCAAAGAGGGACCATGCCGTTTCCGTTGCGGATTTGCAGGAACTGCAGATCCGAGGACCGAATCTAAAACGGGAGCTGGATGCACTTCAGGCAAAGGTCGACGCGTTGACTGAGCAATTGAGTCTTTTGGTTGATGAACACAGACAGGCCGAAGAGGCGAATGCAAAATTCATCTCCGCCACCGCTGTTCGCGACGAAGCCCGATTGGGCCTGAAGAAATCGAGACTGAACCTGGAGCGCATGGTCATTCATTCGCCGATCGATGGCCGCATTCTCCGATTAATTGCTCCACCGGGAGCTCGCGTCATGGGGCTTGACGAAATTGCCGGACAGAATTCCAGCACGGTGGCTGAAATGTACGATCCAGGCAAAATGCAGGTCCGGGCCGATGTGCGACTGGAAGACGTACCAATGGTCATTCCGGGCGCTCCGGTTGAAGTTGAAACAGCATCTTCAGGCAGAGTCATTCACGGACGAGTTCTGCAATCGACGAGCGTCGCCAATATTCAAAAGAATACGCTGGAAGTCAAGGTCGAATTAATCGACCCGCCGGCAAACGTGAGCCCGGACATGCTGGTCAAGGCAACGTTTCTGGCTCCCCAACTGCCGGATGCAGAATCAAAGCTGCCGGGTGCAGAATCAAAGCTAACAGAAACGGAACGGATCTTCGTCCCCAATCAGCTGGTGAGATCGGAAAACGGGGAATCGTTTACCTGGGTCGTTGATGCCGGCAATTACGCTGTCAGAAGGTCAATGATCGTCGGCGGAACTGGCCCGGATGGTCTTGTGGAAATTGTTGAGGGGCTGAAAGTCACTGACAAACTCATTGCATCCGGAATTGAGGGATTGGAAACCGGTGACGCGGTTGAAGTCCGTGGTGAGGATCAAACACTTGGAATCGGGAGATAAGGCGATGGCATTGGTTCAACTCAATGGAGTCAGCAAGCGATTTCGCAAAGGCGAAGAAACCATCATTCCGCTGGATGATGTGACTCTGGATATCCATGAAGGCGAATTTGTTTCACTGATGGGCCCCAGCGGCACCGGTAAGAGTACGCTGTTAAATCTGGTCAGCGGAATTGATCGTCCTGACGCGGGTACAATCAAAGTGGATGGTACTGAATTGACGAGCCTGTCACGCGGTCGGTTGGCCGACTGGCGAGCGGCAAATCTGGGATACATCTTCCAGACGCACAACTTAATTCCAGTGCTGACGGCCTACGAAAATGTGGAGCTACCAACACTGTTACTGAAGCTGTCTTCAGCCAAGCGCCGGCAGCGCGTGGAGCTCGCCCTCGAAGCTGTCGGCCTGAATGACCGCGCGGATCATTATCCGCGGCAGCTTTCCGGCGGTCAGGAGCAACGTGTTGGAATCGCCCGTGCAATTGTCGCCCATCCAAGAATTGTCGTAGCCGATGAACCGACCGGAAGTCTCGACGCAGAGTCCAGTGAGCAAATTCAGGAACTTTTGAAACGGCTGAATCACGAACTCAATATCACCATGCTGATGGTCACGCATGATCAGAACGTGGCATCGATTTCATCTCGGCGACTGATCCTGAATCGCGGGAAGTTTACAGAAGTCCCATCGACGGTCGTCTGAAGCGAAAGAAACAGCATGCTGGCCTACGTTCTTAAAACCCTGTTGCGACATCGGACACGCACAATGCTGACTGTCAGCGGTGCCGCAGTGGCGATGTTTGTCTTTTGTTTCGTCGGGGCAGTCCAGGAAGGTTTACAGCGACTCACGACTGGAATCGATGCGGATCGGTGCCTGATTGTTTTTCAGGAGAACCGATTTTGCCCGACCAGCAGCCGATTACCGGAAGATTACGCTCGACAGATTCTGGACGTCCATGGCGTTCGGGATGTGATACCGATTCAGGTCTGGACCAATAACTGCCGTGCAAGTCTCGATATTGTTGTGTTTAACGGAGCGGATCCGGATCAGATCCGCAGGAATCGTCCTTTGCAATTGACAGCGGGCTCATGGGAAAACTTCAGTGACCGTCGTGATGCTGCGATTGTTGGTCGCAACGTGGCTCAACGTCGAGGACTGAATATCGGCGATCAGTTTTCCATTGGCAACGTTTCCGTAAAAGTGACCGGCATTTTTTCATCGACCGTGCCATCCGAGGAAAATCTGATCTACACGAGTCTGGCGTTTCTTCAGTATACACGCGGCGTGGATGCAGCCGGCCTCGTGACTCAACACGAAGTCCGGCTGACTGAAGAGGCAGATCCTGATCAGGTCGCTTCAGAAATCGACAAGGTGCTGCGTTCAGGGCCCGTTGCCACGACAACGCGTCGCAAAGGAGCTTTTCAGGCCAGCACGCTTTCAGACCTTGTCGATCTCATTGGCTTTGCGCACTGGCTGGGCTACGCCTGCGTGGGGTTGGTATTGTCACTGGTAGCCACCACAACCGTCATGAGTGTTCAGGATCGCATCCAGGAATACGCGGTGTTGCAGACCATCGGTGTCAGACCGATGCGTATCATGAGGCTGGTCCTGGCGGAAAGCTCCCTCTTGTGTCTCGTTGGCGGAGTCAGCGGAACACTGCTCGCAACGGTAGTCCTGGCATTCGGAGGATTCGCAATCGGGGCCGAAGGGGCCACGATTGCGTTCCGCCCATCGTTAAGTCTTGTACTCACAGGCACCGGAATTTCCCTACTGCTTGGACTGATTGCCGGTATCACTCCTGGCATCCAGGCGGCCACGGTGCCGATTGTTGCCGCATTGCGACAGGAGTAATTCCGGGCAAGCGGCGGTATTCGAATGGGACGGACGCGTGGCCTGTTGGCGAGTGACAAACATCAAAAGTTTTTTTGGCGTAGGAACAATCGCTGACCTGCGGGCTTCTTAACTTGCCAGCCTTAAAAAACGTATGGAAGTAATAGTTTGCCTGTTCACATGGATCAATGAGAAACTTCAGGTTCGCCTTCGGGCCTTGTCTCCGTGTAGGTCTCTGCAGTGCCTGATTGCGAAGTTGAACAGTGTACTGCGAGTCTGGTTCTGACGGAGAGGAGTTTCAGCTTAATGAAAGCTCCCTACCCCTATCGATTCTAAATCGAGTGCCATTGGGCTAGTGCCTGCGGCTCACGAGATCACAAGCTTTTTGTTGAACACACCCTCGTTGATTGTCGGACGTTCTGGGCGACCTTTGTGGTTGTAGGTGAGCTGCATGTTGTCCAGGCCCATCAGGCCCAAAATCGACGCATGGATATCGTGGACATGCATTTTGTCATCGACGGCGTAGAGACCAAGGTCGTCGGTGGCTCCGATGGCCTGGCCACCTTTGACGCCGCCGCCCGCCATGAAGATCGAAAATCCCGTTGGATTGTGATCTCGACCGTCACCTTTTTCGCTCATCGGTGTGCGACCAAATTCGCCGCCCCAGATCACCAGTGTTTCATCCAGCAAACCTCGCTGTTTCAAATCTTTGATAAGGCCGGCGACAGGTTTGTCCATGGATTTGCACAGACGTGAATGGTTGGCCTCAATGGCGGAATGAGAATCCCACTTGCTGCCGGTCCCACTGTAAAGCTGAACGAATCGCACTCCTCGCTCCACCATTCGCCGCGCCAACAGGCAGTTGCGTCCAAAGACTTCCGTTTCTTTTTGATCCATGCCGTACAGATGTTGTGTCTCGGGAGTTTCTGATTGCAGATCAACGGCAACCGGTGCCTGCGCCTGCATGCGGAAAGCAAGCTCATAACTGTGCAATCGTGCGTCAAGTTCCGATTGCTGCGGGCGAGCCGCTGCATAGTTTTTATTGAACTGGTGCAGTAGATCCAGCTTGGCGGATTGCCTTTCGGACGAATACCCCTTTGGTGAATTTAAGTTGGAAATCGGTTCATCACTGCCGCCGGCCAATTGAACGCCCTGATAGGTCGCGGGCATAAAACCACTGCCCCAGTTGCGAGTTCCATTCACTGGACGGCCGTTGCTGTCGCAGATCACGACAAACGATGGCAGGTTGTCGTTGGCAGAGCCCAGACCATAATTCACCCACGCACCAAGTGAAGGACGTCCAGCAAAGTTAATGCACGTGTTCATCTGACATACGCCACCCGCATGGTTGATTCCGTTGGTCCAGCACGACCGAATCACGGCGATGTCATCCATGCAGGTCGCAATGTGAGGGATCCATTCGGAGGCCCACATGCCGCTGTCGCCATGCTGCGTCCATGTTCGCGGAGCCGCCAGTAGCGGCGCGCCTTTTTCTCCCATCGCGGTGATAGGTTCACGAAAGCTGGACGGAAGTGGCGTGCCGGCCAATTCGTTCAGCAATGGCTTGGGATCGACGAGGTCCAGATGACTTGGACCACCTTCCATGAAACACCAGATGACGCTCTTCGCCCGGGCGATGCGATGAGCGAGACGTTGTTCTGCTGCGGTGACTGTGTCACGACCAGCGATGACGTTCAACGCCAAAGCGCCAAAGCCCATGCCGCTGGTTTCGAGCAGTCGTCGTCGAGTTGTTAATGCTTGCATGTCGTGCATTCCGGTAGCTATAAATGAGGTCCTTGTTCCGAGGCTCCAGCCTCGGAACGAGAAGCGACGACTATTCAACGTAAAGGAACTCGTTGGAATTGAAGAGAATGTGACAAAAATCAATGAGTCGTTCTTTATGTTTGTCGGAAGGTTTTTCTTTTGCCTCATTCTCGCCTGCTGCAACCTGCGATTCCTCGCCGCCACGAGCTGCTGGCTCAGTCACTGCTGCAGCAAGCAAGGGTTCGCCTGGCGTTGGAATCTCCGTCTTCAAAAATCCTATTGACCATTCCAGCTCGTCTGCTGTCGGCTCACGTCCCCAAGCCATTTCGATAGCGGCGACGGCTTGCTCTTTCGGCGCTGAATGAGTCTTCGCAATTCGCTCCGCAAAACTCTTTGCTCGATCAAGCGGATATTCTCCATTGATCATCAGCAACGATTGAACGGGCGTCGTCGTCGATGTCCGCTCGCTGGTGCTCTGTAAACCATTGGCAATATCAAATACGGCCATGAAGTTATCTGGCGTATTTCGAAAACTCTTCACATAAACCGCGCGACGAGGTGACTTCGCATCGATACTGGGGCCTCCGAGATTCTTCTGCAGTTCACCGCTGCAGGTCAGCATGGCGTCGCGAATCTGTTCTGCGGAAAGGCGACGAATGCGAGATCGCCACAACAGATTGTCACCAGGGTCGATGGATTGTTGTTGAGCGGCATCAGGATGTTGAGCCGACTGCTGCCAGGTGGCAGACGTCAGGATCAGTCGGTGCAGATGTTTGACACTGAAATCGTGTTCGACGAATTCTTTCACCAGCCAGTCGAGCAACTCCGGATGAGTTGGCTTGGTTCCAAGGCGTCCGAAATCGCTGGTCGTCGCTGCGATGCCCTGACCAAAATGTTGTTGCCAGATACGATTCACGAAGACTCGCATTGTGAGCGGATTCTTTCCGTCACCAATCCAACGGGCCAGTTCTGTGCGACGTCCGGTGGATCCCGGCAATGGCTTCACCTGCGCGACCGCTGCGGAAGCGTCGGGCATCATCACCACTGGAAAACCGGGTTCAATCGGCGCCGCGTCGGGGATGTCAGGAATCAACGTTGGTGTGGCAGTGCCTTCGAAATCGGACACGGTCATCAAGGCAGGCAATGGTTTTGGCTTGATGGCATCGAAGGCGGCCAATTCCTTTTGAAGAGCGTCGTATTTTTCCTTGTGTTCCTGTTTCATGCCTTTGAGCGGGCCACCGCCTTCGTCTTCAAACTGTCGCGACACCAGATAGGCCATCTGATGTTCCCACGACGTTCGTTCCGCCACGGACTTGTAAAAGCATGCCTGGATGTCGAGCGGAAATTTGTCAGCCGTCGAAGTCCATTTACGATCGTGATAGGGCTTGATGATCGCGTCGATTTGTTCGCGGATCGACTTTGTGGCTTCTTCCCATTTGGCAAGTTGTTTCTGATACTCCTGCTTTTCAGCCTCCGTCGCACCAATAATGTCGTCTCGCCAGATGACCGGTTCGAGGAATGCTCGCAGTCTGAAGTAATCCGCCTGCAAGATCGGGTCGAATTTATGGTCGTGGCATTTCGCACATCCCAAGCTTAGTCCCAGGAACGCATCGCCGGTGACGTCGGTCATCTCGTTCATGCTGTCGTTCCACAGACCGCGAGCGTCACGTTGGTTGTATTCATAGATACCAAGACGCAGAAAGCCTGCCGACGCCAAATGCTCGGGATTGTCTTCGTGAATTTCATCACCGGCCAACTGTTCGCGGACGAAATCGGGATATCGCTTGTCACTGTTGAACGCATTGATGACGTAATCGCGGTATCGCCAGATGTGCGGACGATAGGCATCCTGATTCCAGCCGTCTGATTCTGCATATCGCACAATATCCAGCCAGAAGCGAGACCAGTGTTCGCCGTAACTTTGATCCGCCAGAAGTCGTTCTACAAGACTCTTCCATGCCTCATCAAAGCGATTCGCTGCAGAAGCATCGGCAAACGATTTCAGGTCCTCTGCGGACGGTGGCAGTCCAACCAGATCGAAGTACACTCGGCGCACAAGAGTTTGTGAGGACGCTGGAGGAGCTGGCGTCAGCCTGGCGGCAATCAAGCCTTGCTGAACAAACCGATCGATCTCATTCTTCGACCATTGATCGGCCTCAAGATTCGGTGCGACAATTGGATGCAATGGTTGAAAGGCCCACCATTGGCGGTCTTCGTCTGTGATTTCAGTCGGACCTTCCCGCAGCGGTTCGCTGTTCTCTGGCCAGAAGGCCCCCATGTCGATCCAGCGTTGCAGTTGGCGAATCTGTTTATCGCGGAGTTGTCCGCTGGGAGGCATTTCGAAGCTTTCGTACCGAACAGCTTCCATCAGCAGGCTTTGGTCCGCGTGAGATGGCACGACGGCCGGACCACTCTCGCCGCCGCTCAAAATGGCATCGCGAGTATCCAGCCTCAATCCACCTTCCTGCTTATGTTCACCGTGACACTTCAAACACTGGGTGGCGAGAATTGGACGAACCTGAGATTCAAATTCTTCAACGGTATACTTGATCGCGTTGTCGTCGGCATGACAGACATCCACACCCAAACTCTCGACGACCAGCAGTGCCAGCCCCAGGATCAGGCAGCGTTGAGATATGTATGAAGCAGCGAGGACGATCCGCTCAGCAACTGTGGAAGATCGGCCCCTGCTTCCCATAGTAGACCTCACTCTCCGAGTGAGGCGGGCCGCAGTAGGCGGCAATTCACTGTCGCGGTGTTTGAATTGCATGGAGTTCACAGCATCAAAGATTTGAAATGGTTCAGGATCAAATGCTTTCCAGGTGCGTTTGCACAAAATCACGCACTGCAGCATACCATTTTCAGCAATTCATGGCCTGCCTAATCACCGAGAATTTGGCACTTCGCGGCGAACGCCCATCGGTCTCGTTCCAGGGCTCCAGCCTTGGAACGCCATGCGTCGGAGGCTCCCGCCTCCCTTGACAACCTTGGGCGGCAGGAGCCTCCGGAGCAGTGTGTTCCGAGGCTGGAGCCTCGGAACAAGAAGAAACTCAGGACCGACTTTGGTCGAATGTATTGAAGAATGGTCGCGACAAGTCGCGAAGTCCTCCTCGGCAAGGAGGACCTACAGAAACGCTATGCCTCCGAAACGCGAAATTATTCGAACAGTATCGCCGGTTAGGGATTTCTAACCCTCAATGATCGGGCGAACCACTTCGCCCTTAACGTCGGTCAGACGGAAGTCGCGGCCGGCGTAGCGATAGGTCATGCGTTGATGATCGTAGCCCATTAGATGCAGGATCGTGGCGTGCAGGTCGTGCGCTGACACTGGATTTTCGACCGCTTTGAAACCGAAGTCGTCGGTGGCTCCATAAACGGTGCCTTTCTTGATTCCACCACCGGCCATCCAGAGTGAAAAGCCCCAGTGATTGTGATCTCGGCCCTGGCTGGCTCCGGAACCGTCTTGCCCCATTTCGACCGACGGAGTTCGACCGAATTCGCCGGTACACAGAATCAAAGTCTCATCCAGCAGCCCGCGTTGTTTCAGATCGATGATCAATGCGGCCAGTCCTGAATCGCACTCACCAGCAAGTCGGCGATGTTCGTCCTTGATGTTGGAATGACTGTCCCACGGCTGCAGATCGCCGTGCCATGTCTGGACGAATCTCACGCCGCGTTCGATCAGTCGTCGTGCCATCAGTAACTGGCGATTCTGAGGTCCGTCGCCGTACAACTTCTGAATGTGCTCGGGCTCCTGTGAGATATCAAAGGCGTCACTCGCTTCGGTTTGCATGCGAAACGCAAGCTCAAACGACTTGATGCGTGATTCGATGATTGCTTCGCCTGGCCGATCCGTCAGATGCTGAGCATTCAGTTGCTGCAGGAATTCAAATTGCTTTGACTGCTCGCTCGAAGAAACGCGTTTGTTCTGCAGAAAATCGATCAGGCGTGTTGGATCGGCATTGGATGTATCGACACGAGTTCCCTGGTATGATCCGGGAAGGAATGCGGATCGCCAGTTGCCAGCTCCACCAACAGGCATGCCACCGGGACAGAGCGCAATAAAGGCAGGAAGGTTTTCGTTGATCGATCCCATGCCCCACGTGAGCCACGATCCCAGACTCGGCCGTACGAGTCGCTGATCGCCTGTATTCATCAGCATCAGCGACATCTCATGACTGGGGAGTTCAGCGTACATGGACCGCACGACAGTCATCTCATCGACACACTTCGAAAGATGCGGAAAGATTTCGCTCATCTCAATGCCGCTTTGACCATGCTTTTCAAACTTGAACGGGCTTGGCAATGCCACGCCCGTCTTGCGTTCGGTTTGCAGGTTTTCAAAGGGAAGCATCTTGCCAGCCAGACGAGTCAGCTCGGGCTTCGGATCGAATGTATCGACCTGAGAAACTCCGCCGTTCAGAAACACATGAATGATGTGTTTGGCTCGACCAGGGAAATGCGTCTGCATGGCTCCGCCCGACTCATCGGCCGACGCTGTGTTTCCCAGCAGATTGGCCAGCGCGAGCCCGCCAAATCCCATGCCGCAGGTTTGCATCCAGTGACGTCGCGTTGAGTTGATCATGCTAACCTCTAATCCAAAAACGTGAACTCGTTCGATGCCATCAGTGCGTGCGCCAGCAGTATCCAGCCCCGTTCCGGATCAGCCGCTGCACCGTCCGCTGTTGTCGTGGAGGAAATCGCGTCAGTCAAGAACTTCTTCGCCTGACCTACTTCGGAGTCAGTCGGGTTTCGGCAAAGAGTTCTGTGAACCATCGCCACGATACGATCGTCATCCGACGCCGCATTGATTTGTTTTGTGATTGTGGCCAGCCTTAATGCGCGGTCCTGAATGAAGTCCGAATTCAGGGCGAACAATGCTTGCTGAGGCACTGTGGTCTCCGGACGCCTGGCCGTACAGGCATTCGGATTTGCCGCATCAAAAGTGCTCATCAGATTCGCAATAATGTCTCGATTGACGAATCCATACACACTGCGTCTGGGGACTGCCGGTGATGCATTCAGATCAATCGGCCGACCTCCCATTGTGAGATCCAGTTCATCACAGGCGGCCAGCATCGAATCCCGCATGGCTTCAAAATCCAAGCGTCGTCGCGGCATGCGCCAGAGCAATTGATTTTCCGGATCGACCTGACGACTATGTTCGTTCTCAATGGCACCCTGACGATAGGCCTGGCTGAGCATGATCTGACGATGAAGCCACTTCATTGACCATCCGTTTTTTTGAAACTGATCAGCGAGGTAATCCAGCAATTCAGGATGCGTTGGAGCCTGACCACGAGTCCCAAAATCATCAGGCGTTCGCACGAGGCCGACACCAAAGTGATTCTGCCATGCCCAGTTGATCAGGACTCGTGCCGTGAGCGGATTGCTGTCGCCGATGACGGATCGGCCCAGTCCAAGTCGTCGCTTGCCGTCTTCATAGATCTGACTATGGTCGCCTGGCAACGCCGACAAAAACTTCGCCTGCACGACGTCACCACGTGCCAGCGGGTTGCCTCGCACGAAGATGCGTGTGGCCTTGGGATGTGGATCTTCCTGAACCATCATCGCTCGCGGAGGCGAACCAGGTGACGACAGGTTCAACTGATGTATTGCGCCTTTCTTTCCGCTGGCCAGGTCGGAAATCGTGCGATTGGTGAGTCGCACTGCCTCTTCATCCGAAACATCAAACGGCGAACCCGGTGCGTAAAGATGATGACGAATTTGTCGATGCGAAGGGCTGTTGATTATCTGGTGCTGAGGATTATCGTCTGGCAGGACTGTGCCACCCGGTGCGGCTTCACTGGACGATTCCAGCAGAGATTGCAACCACAACCGCTGCTGCTCCGCAAACACTTTTCCATAAACCGCAGCAGCGTCACTCAGCGAATTGGGTTTCTGTTCCACCATCGCATCGACAATGAACGGATTCCATTTCGGCGGTTCACCGCGCAGTGCGTGCAGTTTGTCAGGAGTCCGCCCGATGGTATCCAGTTCGCTGGAAAGGCGGCTCAGGTATTCATCGCGGCGTTTCTGAAATTCGCCTTCGGAAATGGTTCCCCATGACTGCATTTCGAGCCATGGTCCAAAGACAGCTTCGTCCTTGCTGAGACCCGCCAGCCAGGTTCGCCAGCGATTGAAAACGAGCGGACGAATATCGTCGGTGCGATACGATAGAAACTGAGTCGACAGGTCCTGTTCACCGACACCTTTTGCAATTTCCGCCAGGTAAAGTCCCACCTGCATTCGCAGCCGATTCCGTAGAACTTCATTTTGTTCGCGAGCAAACTGCTGGTACTTAAATTTCAACTCGCTGAGTTCTCGCTCGTATTGCTGGTGAGCGTTCTCATCAGCCACGGCTCCGATGGCTGGCAGTTGCGAAGGAGCTTTGCTGGCAGCGATCGACGCATACAGAGCGTAGTAGTCTGCCGTCGGGATCGGGTCGAACTTGTGGTCATGGCATCGTGCACAAGTCACGGTCAGTCCCATGAGCCCGCGAGTGATCACGTCGATTTGATCATCGATCGTGTCGTTAGAATTTCGAAACTGCATTCCGACCGTCAGAAAGCCAAGGGCCGCCAGTGATGGATCGTTGTCCGGAAGTTCAAGCTGGTCAGCCGCGATCTGTTCCAAAAGAAAACGATCGACCGGCAAGTCGTTGTTGAATGCGTTGATGACATAGTCGCGATACGTGTAAGAAAACGGGAACGTCGTAAAACCAATCGCCGCGCCGCCATGCGTGTCTGCGTAGCGAGCGATGTCCAGCCAGTGGCGTCCCCAGCGTTCGCCGTAACGAGGCGACGTCAGCAGGCGGTCGATCAGCCGCTCTTCGCTGCCTTTTGCGGTGTCGTTTTCAAAAGCTTCCACTTCGGCCCAGGTCGGTGGCAGTCCAGTGAGATCAAATGTCGCGCGCCGAATGAACTGTGTTCGACTCACGGGCTTTGAGTAACTGAGTCCTGCTTTTTGGAGTTTGTCCATCACAAAACGATCCACAGGCAACGCATCGGCCGTTGAATCAGGCAGCGCCTTGAGCAGCGGTTCTGATGCTTCGATGGGCTGGAACGCCCAGTGGTTGGAATACTTCGCGCCTTCCTGAATCCATTGTCGCAGAATTTCCTTCTGCGCCTCGGTCAGCACCTTACCATTTGCAGGCGGCGGCATGACGGTTTCTGGATCCGTAGACTGAATACGATGAAGCAACTCACTGTCGGCCACCGATCCGGCGATGATGGCGGACTTTTTTGCTTCGGCTTCCACGTCGAGCCTCAAATCCGCGCTGCGTTTTTCAGCATCCGGGCCATGACACTGAAGGCAATGTTCGGCAAGGATAGGACGCACGTGGCGATTGAAATCCACCTGAGCATTCAGCGACGTACAGAACATGCCCCATATCAACAGGCACAAGCCCGCACGTGCGCGGCGGGAAGCGGTGAAAATAGACATGAGTGTTTCTCGGATGCGGTGGGATGGATGCCGAGCGAAGGTAGGTCATCGGCAGGCGGTTCACGCTGCCTTCAGCATTGTACGGTCTTGCACCACCGTAAGAAAGTAGAACCTGAAATCAAGAAGTCACGGACAAGGATGCCTCTGGAGTCGGACTGAGCGAAGCCAAGGAGACCTCGGGGGTTCGAGCTATCTCTGCGTGCTTCTCGAAAAATCCAGCAACTGTTTCTAGTTCTGACTCGACTTGCTAACAGACTTAATCTGATGCCAGACAATGCAGATTAAAGATCTACCCGGAAGAATCTCAATAACTCGGCCCTGTTCGTAACCTGCAGAGTCTTATAAACTCGCCCGCAGTCGCCGAACGCACAATGAAGGATGGATGTTTCAGCCACCACCACTTAACATGAGCAAGATGAACCCAAAGAATAACGAGCAGTTTCCCCGCGGAGCCGAATGGGTTCGCGTGGACTTCCATCTGCACACGCTCAAGGATCCCGGCGCGTCCCGAAAGCTGTTTCGGGAAGAGTATCGCGGTGAAAATGAAAGTGGCCATTCAAAGGCCAACGGATTCCCGAAAGATTGGATCGGTCGGATCAAGAAGGAACAGATCCGGGTGGCGGTGGTCACGAATCATAACCATTTTGATCGAGACGAATACAAGACCTTGCGCCAACTTGGTGCGAAGGAGGGAATTCTCGTCCTTCCCGGCGTTGAGCTTGGCATCAAAGATGGCGGGGGCGGAATTCACACCCTGATCATTTTCAATCCCGATGGCTGGGTGGACAACGCGGAGAGTGATGATCGAATCAACCGTTTCCTCTCCACCCAATTCCAAGGGCCACCGGACGAAGGCACCCGAACCAAGGATGATTTCTGTCACTGCCTGGAACTACTCGACGATGTAAAGGAGGATTACTTCGTGGTCTTCGCCCATGTGCAAAGCGACAATGGTCTGTTCCAGGAGTTGCTTGGAGATAATCTCGCCCACATGATCAACGGTTGCGGCAAGCGGTGGAGGGAGCGGGTTCTGGGGTTGCAAAAGGTAAAGCGACCGAATGTCGTGCAAATGCGTTGGCCGAATACGATGCCCCTCCCTGCCTTTGTGGAAGGCTCCGATCCCAAATGCATTGAGGAAGTCGGGGAAAGTGACCGCAACTGCTATCTCAAGCTCGGGGAGCTTTCGTTCGAAGCGGCAAAGTTTGCACTGTTCGATCACGCGCACCGGGTTCGTTCCTCATTGCCTGAACCCCGGCAGGCCGTGCTTTTGCGTCAAGTGAGTTTCAATGGCGGTGCTTTGGACGGGCATGTCATCCCGTTGTCACCATCGCTGAATTGCCTGATTGGGCCGCGAGGGAACGGAAAATCGGCGGTAATCGAATGCGTGCGTCACGCCTTAGGATTCCGCGAGGTATCGGATGAGCGATACAAATCCGGCCTCGTCGAACGAATGTTGTCACCGGCGGGCAAAGTCGTCGTGGAAGCGGTGGATGAATTCGGTCGCGAAGTGAGAATCGAACGCGAGCGTACCGGCCAACCCGCAGTGTATCTCGACGGAACGTATCGAGACATTTCTCCCGGATCGATCCTGAAAGACATCCTCTACTTCGGGCAGAAAGATCTTTCGACGAGATCGGAGTCATTCGACGAAAGCTTTCTCGACAAGCTGCTGGCAGACCGGATCGACGCAAAGCCGCAAGAGGAGGCCGCGCTGATGGAAGGAGTCCGCCAGGCGGCCCGCCAACTCAAAGAGACGCTGGAGGCCACCGAGCAGATCGCCGCGCTGCAAAAGGAAAAGAATGAACTGGATGCCCAGCTTCAGATTTTCAAAGACAAAGGCGTAGACAAAAAGCTCGCCGACATGACCCTGTTTGACAGTGATCGACAGGCGATCATTTCGTGGCAACAGGCGTTGACGGAATTGGGCACGAAACTCAAGGAATCGATCGACTGGGATGATGCGGACGCGGCATTTCCGGTACTGAAATCCAAACGAACCGAGCCCAGCGCTGCTGACCTCGTCGCGGCCAAAGCAAAATCTGATGAGGCTAAATTTAGTGCTCAAGCGACGCTTACGACATTGCGAGATGCATTCACATTGGTCGGCGTGGCCCTTCAGAAACTCGTTCCGGTGCAGCACGAGATGAAGCAGGATGTTGCCGAACTACAAAAGACGTTGAACGAACCGCAGCTTGATCTGGAGCTGTTCCGCAAAAAGAAGGCCCGCTTGGATCAATTGGTGAAGTTACTGGCGGCTGGCGCACAACGCTCCAAAACCGAGCAGGGCGCGCGGGATCTACTTGGGGCGGCGATCAACAAGCTGCACGATTTCTGGCGGCAGCGTTTCACTGAACGCGAAGCTGAGGTGCGGCGGCTAGAAGTAGAGTTGCCTCCTGAGATTCGCCTCCAGACATCCTTCAAAGGAAAACGCCGTGCTTTCGGTGAGTTCCTTCGCTCGAAGTTCAGGGGCAGCGGTTTGCAGGCAGTCTCTTACGAGGCAATCGAAGACGCCTTTGTCGATGGACGCGAACTGTATCAAAGCCGTGGGGATCTGGAAAAACAGTTGAGCGAGAACGCTGCGCTGAAGGTGCGTTCCGTGCTGCTGGAGCATTTGTCGGACTTCCTGACCTTCCGGACACCCGACGAAACTGTCATTCTCTTCCACCAGAAGCCGCTGGGGGATTATTCGCTCGGGCAGCGGGCCACCGTGATCCTGCACATTCTGATGCACCTGCAGCGGCATCCGGTCATCCTCATCGACCAGCCGGAAGACGATCTGGACAACGAGACCCTCTACAGCCACTTCATCCGACAACTGCTGGAGCGGAAAGAGTTGACGCAGTTTGTGTTCGCGACCCACAACCCAAACATTCCGGTGCTGGGCGATGCGGAACAGGCTATCGTATGCCGGAAAGTTGGGGAAACCTTCTCGTTCAATCATGGCAGCATTGACGACAAGGAGATCCAGAAGCGCATCGTCACCGTGATGGAAGGCGGAGAAGATGCGTTCCGGCGAAGAAAGGAAATCTATCAATTATGGAAGAATTCGAACTAAGAAACCAGATACTGCTTGGCGAAGATAGCACGCGGCAATTCAAGCGAGAGCTTTCGGCTGACAACAAGATGGCGGGCGAGGTCGTCGCCTTCGCAAACAGCGGCGGCGGCCGTATTTTCGTCGGCGTCGATAAAGATGGCACCATCGCAGGACTAAGTGGCGAACAGGCAGAGAAGGTCGGCGAGGACATGGCGAAAGTGTCTTGGGACAGTGTTCGTCCACCCTTTTCCATCCTGTCGAAATCGATTCCCACGGTCGATGGAATTGTGGTCGTCATCGAGATTTCCGACGGCCCGTCCAAACCCTATTGCGACAACAAGGGCGTGTATTGGGTGAAGAATGGACCGGACAAACGCCGCGTGCAAAGTCCCGAAGAGCTAGCGCGATTGTTTCAGTCGGGGGAGAAACTCTACGCAGAAAGTCAAGTGGTCGCCGCCTCCACCTTAGAGGACTTTGATCACGAGCGGTTCGAGCGGTTCTACGAGACGAAATACTCTGAAACACCGCCGAATCGAAGCGAGGAGCGCGAAGCCTATCAGAGGACACTGGAGAACCTGGAGCTGGTGGATTCGGGCCGCGTGACCGTGGCCGGGCTGCTGCTATTTGGAAAACGCCTTCCGGTCCTGCTGCCAGAGATGAAAACAGATGCCGTTTGGTTCAAGGGCTCCGAGCGTGCATCGTCTGAATGGCACGATCAGCGAACGATCACCGGGGCTTTGGCGGAGCAATATAACGAAGGCATGGGTTTCCTGAAGCGATGGAATGCTCGAATCCAGGGTGAGGGATCATTCAATCAGACTGGAAGCCTTGAGGTTTCGGAAACCGTTTTTGAAGAACTGCTCGTCAATGCCTTGATACACCGCGACTACTTCATCAAGGATTCCATCAAGCTGTTTATCTTCGATGATCGAATTGAGATACGCAGTCCTGGTAAACTGCCGAACAGTCTCACTGTCAATCAAATCCGCAGGGGCGTTCGACGCAGCCGAAATGTTCTGTTGGCCTCGTTCGCTCCAGATCTTGTGAATTATCGAGGAATTGGAAGCGGTATTGTCCGGTCTCTCAAAATCTGGCCTTCTATTTCCTGGGTCAATGACACGGAAAGCGAAGAGGTAATAGTGACTATTGGTTTGAGCCACTATTCAAAGCCATAGCTCGGGTGGCATCACGCGTGCGGCATGGAGGCCACGATATTCCCGAGATGGTCATCCGACGTCGCTTTGCCGCCGGGCTGCGGAACCTTGAACAACGATACAAAGCGGTTGTGAACACCTGGGCCGTGTACGATAATGCCGGTGAAGACCCAAAACTGCTCGAATGGAGTGAGAACTAATGGACCCGCGAGACATTTCTCAGGCGAAAGATCCTGACCTTCGATCCTCCTTGACGGCGCTGAGGCGTGCCTCTGAACTGGCACGCAAGGTGGCGATCCAGTCCAACACCGATCTTGTCGTCGTCAGGGACGGAAGACTGGTGCATATCGAAGCGAAGACACTCCGACAACAGACCCCGACCGAAAACGTCTCAACCCCATGACTGATCTGGACCAAAAATAACTCGGCAAAACGCTCTGGAACATTGCAAGAATCATAGACACGTATCATAAACGGCCGGTCAAGCCGATGGGACGTTACGCCCGCCGCGTCAAGATGAAGGAGATCGAGGCAAACAACTTCAACCTCAACATTTCACGGTACGTGAGCACGGCAGAAGACGAAGTGGAGATCGACTTGGCTGTCACGCACCAGGAATTGATTGACACCGAAAAGGCAATCAAGGCAGCAAAAGAGAAACACAACGGTTTTTTAGAGGAACTTGAACTGCCTCCGCTGCCGTAGCGGAAGTGACAACTTCTGAGTGTACCGGCACGCTTGAACGTCCTGATGGATGTGTAAGGCGACTCAGTTAAGGGACGTCGAGCATCAATGGTTGGCATGCCAACGGACTGTCCAGACATGCGTCGTCCCGTTGCTGCGGAAACAACTCAGGGACATTTTTCGGACTGCGTTTGATCACAATACCGTTCATGAAGGCCATTTGTGGGGTAGCGAAACTCGTCAAGAGTTTCGGAAGTCCTGTAAAATGGCCGAAAGTCTTGACGACTTTCGCTACATGTGTCCTTCGTTGAACGGTATTGCGTTTAATCAGGCCCCGCCGAACTCGTCATCGTAGTCCGCCATCGCGGCAAGGATGACTTTTTCAGCGTGTGCGCGATCGTAGATGTGATCGATCGAAACCTGTTGCGTTGTTTCGCCCGGCATGGATTTATAGGTCGTAAAGTAGTGCCGCAGTCGCTGAACCAGCGCTTGTGGCAATTCATCAAGGTCTTCGACGTGCGACCAGATCATGTCCTGAGCAAGCACGCCGATGATTTTGTCATCCGCTTCTCCACCATCGAGCATCGGCAATCCGCCGATGACGCGAACGGTGACGATCACTTCCGATTTTGTAATCGGACGTTCGCTCAGTACGCAGATATCCAGCGGGTCGCCGTCGCCTTTGCGGGCTTTAGGCATCAGTTCGGCCACACGAGTGCCACAAAAAGTTCGCGGTATGAATCCGTACAACGCCGGTGGCTGTGAGGACGTGCGCTGCGGTCGGTCAACTCGCAGATAACCAGTGACTTTATCGACTTCGTATTTGACAAGATCGAATGGCGAAATCTCAATGAAGGCATTGACAAGATGCGGCGGATTCGGGCCAACTTCCAGGCCGTGCCACGGATGAGGTCGCCAGCGGAAAAATGGTTTTGGAAAAGCCATAGGAATCTGTTCCGTCCAATATCATCCAATCGAAGTGATTACCGACTCGCCAGTCGCCGCTGAAATCATAAAATTGTCAGCAGGGGTGACTTTAGGGCATCCAGCATGTGTTGGAAGCGCCATTGTGCCGTTGTTCGTAAATTTTGCGCCAGCAGGGAATCGCTTCCTCAGTTTTCTGACAAAAGTTGATTTCAAACCTGCCGAATCTGCTGGAGTGCCGGGGAAAGTCGATTCCGAAGACACTGGTGACTACACTTGCTGCGTCCTGAGCGACTCATGAATCTTACTGGCCAGTGTCTGCAAAAGTTCTTCTGCCTGTTGTTTTGAAATGGCACGCGGATCGAAATGCAGGTTGATGCTGAGTCGTTTCGCATAGGTGCTGACGCAAAACGCAGCAGTCGTCAAAGGTCGCAAGGGCGCGACAAAGTCGATGTTGTCAAGAGTTATGTCGCCGACGAGTAACTTTCCGTCTCGCTGCGGCAGGGAGCTTTGTTTGAATACCACACCGATGTTTGAAAATACGCACGAGGAAACGCACCTGTCCTGGCGGATCACGCATGCTCGCAAGCGAGGCAATCGGCTTAACAAAGCATGTGCGGCGATGAACAAAAAGCCGAGTTGATAGCGTTTAACTCTCTTCATCTGAGTCTGAAGAGACCGCAACAGCGATTCGGGATCGTTGAGCTGTCCAGGGTGTCGTTCGAGAAATACGGCACTCATAATGTTCGCAGCGGACAGCGTCACATCCTCCTGGACACGATGATTGATTGGCACAAAAAATCGCACCCATCCTTTTTTTAACTGCGGTTCGTTTTGCGATCGCCAGGCATTGATTGCCAAAAATAAATCTCGTACCAGTAAATCGTTGACTGTCACGTTTTTGTTTTTTGCCGCAGCCAGAACCTTTGACGTCGTGTCGGCATCCAGATCAAGTGACATGGGCGACGGAAATACGACCTGCTGTTTGGTGTGAGTATTTTGGTTTGGGCATCCCAGTGGCACTGCATTTCGCAGGAAAAATTTGCCCACAACATGCAGTCCCAGAAGCTGCAGTGGAATGAGTCGCAGAGTCTTCTTCCACGTTAATCCAAAATGGTTGCGAAGTGGCAGTCGCTGATTGTTCAGCGGACGCAGTTGGGCATTGCTTTCGATCGCACCGATATTTCTTGCATACAGGATCAACAGGTCCTCAATGAAGAGGCACATACCAAGAGCGTCGGTGCAGGCATGATGAATCTGCGCAACCAGATCGTGAGCTTCGGAATTTTCGACCAGCCAGATGCGAGTGCCGACGCCTTTTGTCAGATCCATAAAGGAGGCGACGGGGTATTCATTCTGCGAATCCGCAGTCCATCGTTCGAGTTTGATGGTGGATGAATCGGCGACGTCCCAGACATATCCGCATTTCGCATCATCGCGTACTGTTGATCGAACCAGAGGGTGGCGTTCAACTGTCTGCTGGATCGCGGAATCCATCGCATCGAAGTTCAGCTTGCCCGAAAAGCGCAGCCGAAACACGCCCGTCATGGGATATTCCGGGCAGTCGTCAAAAAACATGTACTCTTCGAATGGAGTGAGCTTCAGTGGTGGCAGCACTGGATAGTCGTTCGATTCTGCTTGCTGCGGTTCAGGATGTTTATTGAAGCCCTAGGGATAACGGGCTGGCACGCAAGTATGCTATTGGATTTTGCTGATTATGTTTATGGCAATTTCAGCAGTCACCCATGCCCAATTGAACCCAGCCAAATTTGGCAAGAACATGGTCGGGATCAGCCCAGGCAGAGCCTCGCAACAAGATAGTCGTCCTCAGCGGGAAGTGGCCTTTTTATTGTTTTTTTGAGCCGCAGCCTGCCACTTCGGCTCCCATGCCGGAATCTCAGTCCGCGTGGATTGCAGGTAGTCGCTGATCTTCATGGCGATTTCCGGATGCTTCGCGGCGACGTTGATGACTTCGGCAATATCAGTCTCCGTATCGAAAAGCTGAATTGGAGCATCATGACTTCCTGTACGAATTCCTTTCCAACGCCCCTGATAGAGTGCCGCCTGGCGAAACCCGCCCTCATGGAACTCCCAGTAAAGAAATTCGTGATGAGGCTGTTTCTCTGAGTGGCCGTTCAATGTCGGTACGAAGCTGATGGAATCAATACCAGTCGGTGGCTTTGAGCCGGCGAGTTCAGCGGCGGTTGCCATCCAGTCGCCGAAATAAGCCGCGTGAGATGATTCTGAGCTCGCGGCAATATGACCGGGCCACCATGCAATTGCGGGGACTCGAATACCGCCGTCAGTGAGACTGCGTTTGATGCCGGAATAAGGTCCGCTCGGTTCAAAGCGTTTCAGATCGTGATTGCTTTCATTGTGCGGACCATTGTCGCTGGTGAAAATCACGAATGTGTTTTCAGCGATGTCAAGTTCCAGCAACTTGTCGAGCAGTCGGCCGACGTGTCCATCCATACGAGTAATCATCGCGGCTTGTCCTTTGTCAGGATCTGGCCAGTCGGTGGATGCGTATGGTCCAAAGTCCGGAACTTCGGCTCCGTTCTTCAATGCGCGAGTGCGTTCGTTGTTGGCATGAGGCACGATCATGCTCCAGTACAAAAAGAACGGACGTGATTTGTTCTCATCGACAAAGCGCAGAGCTTCATCAGCAAACAGATCATCCGCGAACTGCACGGCTTCGGTTGCATAGCCGCCGCCATCTTCGCCAACCGGAATCACTTTATTGGCCAGCGCGACATTTTCTTCATTTCGCCACAGGAAAGCCGGGAAATGATTGTGCGCGTGATGTTGATTCAGAAAACCAAAGAACTCATCAAACCCGTGCTTTCGAGGCAAACCAGATTCCGCCGCGCCAGCGTCACCAAGTCCCCATTTGCCAAACAATGCCGTGCGATAACCGCTCTGCTGTAGAACTTTGGCAACAGTGACATCTCCATCCTGCAACGCTTGAGCGGCCGGGTTTGTCCGGCCCGCATTGCCTCGAACCCGAGTATGTCCGTGATGCAGACCGGTCATCAGCACACTTCGCGACGGCGCGCACACGGTGGCACCGGCGTAGAAGTGCGTAAACCGCAAGCCCTGCTTCGCCATCGCATCAAGTCGAGGCGTTTGAATGACCGTTTGACCGTAGCAGCCAAGTTCTCCGTATCCCAAATCGTCTGCCAGAATGAAGATCAGATTTGGACGCGATGTTTGTTCTTCTGCAATACTGTTTGTCGCGCAGACGCACGTGGCGAACGTGGCGAACGTGATGGCCAACGTTCTCAGAATTATCGCCAAATGGCTGCTGCAATATGGCAAGCAGGCAGGCTCGCGACCTGCCGTCGTTGTTTCGTTAGTACAAATCATTGAGCGTCCAATCATGCCCGTGGTGGTCGATGCGAACGTACTTCATTGCGTTCAACGATCGCGGATAGCGTTTTGCACACATTTGAAACAGGCGGCCTATAGTGTCATGGCTCAACAGCTTCAGGTCAATTGATGAGGCTAAACGTGCAGCAGCGAAGCACCATATTCCGCACACATTGTGCGTCCCAGTCGAGAGAAATTGGTGGGCACCAATAACCATTGTGTCGCGGAACAAATTCGCGCGGGTAACATGTTTGATGTGGAGAGCGAACCGGTTAAGTCATCCCAAACGCTTTTGGACGGACTTCCGTCAAGCATTGATGAAACTGAATCGCAAATCGTGGACCAAGCTCGTACGCGGACTTTTAAGTCTGTCTGTATTGCTCGGAATCTGCGCGATGGTGTTTCCGCTGCCGATTGCTCCATTGCCTCAGGATTTGCAGGAAAAAGACTCGCCGGCGCCCTTTCCTTGCCAAAATCGACCGTGCGGTTGTCAATCAGCCGAACAGTGCTGGAAGAAGTGTTGCTGCTTCGATAACAGCCAGAAAATTGCGTGGGCAAAAGCGAACAACGTCACCGAAAGTGGCCCGAACAAGCCAATCCGAGTCCGCGTTGTGTTCGAAGAAAAGCCTCTGGCTAATGCACGAGTCACCTTCATTCCTCGCGGCCAGCAACTGGCAGAAGGCTTCGACGAAAAATTCGAACGCCGCACCGATGACAAAGGCGTCGTCGAGTTCACACCAACAGAAGCCAACCTGATCCTTGTGGCCGTGCATCATCAAGAACCCGAACGTTCCGGCGAAGGCTACGACAGCACTTATTACTCAGCAACGCTGACTGTTGCCGTGCCTGAGGTTCCATTTCTAACTCCGGCCGCCACGACATCGGTGGCAAAGTAGGAAAATATCGGGCGGAAGATTCAGGAGCGTCGAGTTCCGCCTTTTTGTCCTCACCGATACAATCAGTTTTGAGCATCATGCGTTTGCGTTCCATCTCGAATCAAAAATTCGATAGGTGCGCTTTGCCACTTCAACAATATTTCCCTGGACACCATGCGGTTTTGGAGATTTCGATGATTGCGATGACCATTCTGTTGACCTCGCTCTTTATTTTAGATCAGCCGGTGTGGCCCGGGTTTCTGGGTGTGGGGGCGTCGGACATTGATCCTGCTTCCATTCCGCTGAACTGGTCACCGACCGAGAACGTGGCGTGGGATGCGTCGCTGCCGGGGCATGGGCAGTCGAGTCCGGTGATCTGGGGCGACAAAGTTTTCGTAACGACCGTGGAAGGTGACAACAAGGAAACTTGCCACACACTGTGCCTGTCTTTGAAGGATGGCTCGATTCTGTGGGATCACAAGCACACTTCAACCGCTCCTGATCCAAACAGCGTTTACATCAGCCGAGCTGCGCCAACACCGGTTGTGGACGGACAGCATGTGTTCGCGTTTTTTGAATGCGGTGACATGATCGCTCTGACTCATGAGGGCAAGGAAGTCTGGACGAAGTCACTGTCAAAGGAATACGGAAAGTTCACCAACAAGTTCGGCTTGAGCGGTTCTCCGGCTCAGACGGACAATTCCGTGGTCGTGCTGATTGATGACGAAGGGCCGTCGTATCTGGTTGCGTTCAACAAAGCGGACGGCAGCATTCTGTGGAAGACTGATCGAACCAGCCGCACGAGCTGGAGCAGTCCGGCGATTCTTCCCATTGATGGCCAGCCGCAGGTGATTGTCAGCTCGGCGGGAAGTCTCGAAGGCTACGATCCAGCCACCGGTAAGCTCCTGTGGACATTCACAGATATTGGCGGCAACACCGGAACAACACCACTTCCAGCCGGCCCCAATCAATTCTTCGTCGCTGCATCACCTGGTCGCTCAGGCGAGAATTCCGAAGGTGCGAAGAAGTCGAACGCGCTGATAAAAGTGTCACGTGATGGTGGAAATTGGAAAGTGGAAAAGGTCTGGATGTCTCCGGAAGCCACGCCTTCGTGGGCGTCACCATTCGTCCATCAGGGGTTCGCGTACTGGGTGAATCGAGTCGGCGTGGTTTATTGTATCGACGTCGCCACTGGCGAGCAGAAATATGCGCAGCGAACGAAGCAATCCTGCTGGGCGACTCCGCTGCCACTCGGTGACCGTATCTACTTCTTCGGCAAGGATGGACTCACGACGGTGCTGGCTGCCGGTCCGGAATTTAAAGAACTGGCCGCGAATGAACTCTGGCCTGCTGCCACGCCGCCAACCGACAACAGTGCTCCGAAAGTTGACGATACAAGCCCTGATCGCAAACAGGGCAACGCCATGTTCTCCGGGCCGACTCAATACGGTGTCGCAGCCGTCAGCGGCAGTCTGCTGATTCGAGTTGGCAGCCACGTCTACTGTGTCAGAAATTCAGACAAGTAATGCGGAATCCCGAAAACCGCTGTCTTCGAATATCAACGCGGGTTGCGGGCAGTCACAGTGAGTTTCAGCGTGTTGCGATCTTCGGCATTGTTGACTGCTCCGGTGTGGGCCTTCGGGATACAAACAACGCTACATTCAGGATTTCGGACCGACGGATTTGAATAGCGTGCCGATTTTGCGCAATTCGATGGCGTCACCTTTGATTTTCCGGCGGTGGAAGGTCAAAGATGCGACGATTTCGACACGGCGGATGTCTGAATCATCGAATGAAACTTGTTATCCACAGGACTTCGACCTAGAATTCTCTCGTGCTTCTTAGGAAGGGTTTTGTGCGCGCGACGATCGTAATTCTGGCAATTGTCCAATTGCTGCTCCGAGGAGTCGCAGTTCCGCATTGCCATGCGCACGAGAGTTTGTCGTCTGAGGCAGGCCACTCGGAACGTCCTCACATTCACGTGACGGGCCATTCGCATTCTTCGCATCACCATGGTCATAGGCAGAGCCATTCACACCGGCATGCTGAACATGCTGAACATGCTGAACATGCTGAACATGATGATCATGCTGAACTGCCGGTGCCGACCAATCCATCGCCGGACCATGACCAGAATGCACTGTACGTTGGTTGTGATGTACTGACCGCCCGTGTTGAACGCCTCGAATTGCCTGCTGCCGACGGCAATTCGATGATCGATTCCGATGGTGATCGCGTAGCAGATTCGGTCCTCCCGCAGTTTGTCGCGTGCAGCAAAACCGGGCCACCGGAAGGCAGCATTTTTGCGCCATTGCTCGTTCTGCCGCACATGCTGCGCCTGTAAAACGGCAGAGATCACTCGTTTCGTCTTCGCTGCGGTCAATAGCCGCATCTTGCAGGACGACTTTCAACTTCGAGTGCAGCCTGAGTGCCCGCGTATTGTCGGCATTTCCATTGGCTGACTTTCTGGCTCCAGCGATTCTGGTGACCTATGTCTCGTGTCCCGCGTTTGCTTCAATGGTTCGTGTTGTGTTCCGTGGTTGGCGGTCTTGGCTGGGCCGTAATTCGGAATCAGGATCGGCTGAAATCACTGCTTCGTCCTTCGGCCTCAACGGCATCTGCCGAGAAGGCGAGTCCGCCGCCGATTCAGGAACCCAAAGTGCTGAAGCTCAGTCAGCAGGCTCGTCAGAATTTGAAACTGGTTTCGAAGCCAGTCAAGCCGCAGTCCTTCTGGCGCAAGATTCTTGTTCCAGGAGAAGTCGTCGATCGTCCCGGGTTGTCTGATCGGGGAGTCACCTCGCCCGCCGTTGGTGTTGTGACTCAGGTCCACGCATTTCCCGGTGACACAGTCCGGCCCGGCGACCGTTTATTTACGCTGCGACTGATCAGTGAATACCTGCAGAACACGCAGTCGGAATTGTTCCGAGCCGTTCGTGAAACGGAGCTGATTAACGAGCAACTCGAACGTCTCCGTCCGCTTGCAGCAAATGGTGGGCTGTCGCAAGCAAAGCTGATTGAACTTGAACAGCAATTGAAGCGGCAACAGGCAGCGATTGAAGGATATCGTCAGGACCTGCTGACGCGGGGACTTAATCCTGAACAGATCGAGGAGATTCAGGAGGGGCGGTTTATCGCCTCGATGGATGTCGTCGCTCCTCCCTCACTGTCGGTTCAGCCATTGCCGCAAACGCAGTCATCGCCTCTAAAAACTTCCGACGAAACTGCGTCACTTGTCGACGAAGCGCCAGACTCAATTGACTATGAGGTTCAGGATCTGCAGGTCGATCTTGGAACCCAGGTACAGGCGGGGCAGTTACTCTCTGTTCTGGCAAATCATGGCTCGCTTTACATTGAAGGACATGCCTTCAAACGAGAAGCCAGTTATCTGGAGCAGGCAGCTCAGCAGGGATGGCCGATTGAGATGGAGTTTGCGGAAGATGATGCATCCCGTTGGCCGACGCTCGATCAGACTTTTCGGATCAGGCACCTCTCAAATTCCATTGACTCATCCAGCCGCACTTTTGACTTCTTTACTCCATTGACCAATCAGTCGCGATCTTATGTCCAGGATGACAAGACATTTGTCGTCTGGCGATTCCGGCCGGGGCAGCGCGTCCGCCTGCATGTGCCCGTTGAGGAACTCAGGGACGTCATTGTGGTGCCCGCGGCCGCCGTAGTTCGTGAAGGTCCTGAAGCGTATGTCTTCCAGCAGAATGGAGACCTGTTCAATCGCTTGCCAGTGCATGTTCTGCATGAAGAACGCCTGCAGATGGTGCTTGCGAACGACGGCAGCGTGAAGCCGGGGCTGTATCTCGCACAGAGTGCTGCGGCGTCGCTCAATCGTGTCATGAAAGCTCAGGCCGCAAGCGGCATTCGCGCTGATGTTCATGTTCATGCCGACGGAACGGTGCATGCTGCGCATTGATTTTCGATTTTTGATTGGTGATTTTTGATTGAAGTCGCCGCAAATCCAAAACCAAAAATCGCCGATCGAAAATCATCCTGTTTCTTGCATTTCAAATCTGCAATCAAAAATCGCCAATCAAAAATGTTAAACTCTATAATTCGCTTTGCGCTGCGTTATCGCATGCTGGTGCTGATCATCAGCATCGCCATGATGGTCTATGGGTCGTACTTGGCGACTCAGATGCCGATCGATGTGTTTCCAGACCTCGATCGGCCACGAGTCATCATCATCACGGAATGCCCCGGGCTGGCGACCGAGGAAGTCGAGACGCTTGTCACGCAGCCGATTGAAATTGCCCTGCTGGGCGCCAGCGGCGTTCAGGCCGTGCGCAGTCAGTCGACGGCCGGTTTGAATGTCATCTACATCGAATTCGACTGGAACACCGAGATTCGTGCAGCCCGGCAAACCGTTCAGGAACGACTCACAACTCTGGGCAGCGTGCTGCCGGAAGGCATCCTTCCGCAAATGACTCCGCCTGCGTCGATCATGGGGCAGATTGTAGTGGCCGGACTCTACCGCCAACAAGGGCCGCGCGGCGGCGAACTGTTCCCCATTGAGCGAACGGATCTGATGGCAGAACTTGTCGCCGGCGAGTCCACAGCCGATCAGGTTCGGGTCTGGCGCCCAGTGGACCGACATCGCGTGGCCACGTGGCAGCCAGTCGCCGTGGAGAAGCTGGAATGGCACGTCCCGGAAAGTCAGGACGATCTGAATACGACAGAGACCGATCGCCGAGCCAACATCACAATCGCCGGAAAATCCTACGACGTCGAATTCCCTTCAGCCGCCAGTCGCCAGATGGCCCTCCGGACGACGGCTGACTGGATCGTGCGACCACGCATCTTAAAAGTCACGGGCGTCGCCGAAGTGTTTTTGCTGGGCGGCGACAAGAAGCAATATCAGGTACTGATTGACCCGACGGCGCTGCTGGAATACGGAATCACTCTGCAAGAGGCTGAACAGGCTCTCAAAGAAAGCAACATCAACACCAGCGGTGGATTCGCCGTGCAGGGCGAATCAGAACGACCGATTCGGATCCTTGGACGGCTTGGCCCGGACGTTCACCGAGTTCTGAGCGATCTGCGACAGGTGCCGATCAAGGTTCATGAAGATCGATCGATTCTGCTCGGACAGGTGGCTCAAATCGTCGAAGGCGGACAATTCAAACGTGGTGATGGAAGCGTCAACGGCCTGCCAGGCGTCGTCTTCACAGTTGTGAAGCAACCCCATGTGGATACACGATCGCTGACGGATCGCCTGGCGCAGGCCTTTCAGGAAGCCGAAGCGTCACTGCCCGCTGATATCGTGATCAACTCTGAACTGTTTCGACTGAAGAACTTCATCGATCGTGGCATTTTCAATGTCGGCGAGGCATTGGTTATTGGAGCCGTGCTGGTCGTCATCATCCTGTTTCTGTTTCTGCTCAACTTTCGAACCACGTTCATCACACTCACTGCAATTCCCTTGTCTCTCGTCATTACGACGCTTGTGTTTCGGCTCTGGGGCATGATCACGGGCACACATCTTTCGATCAACGTCATGACGCTGGGAGGCATCGCCGTTGCAATGGGCGAACTGGTTGATGATGCCATTGTGGACGTGGAAAACATCTTTCGGCGGCTGAAGAATTGGCGAATGGCGATTGATGATTGTCGATTGAACGGAGCTGCCGCTTCAGAACAATCGAAAATCGAGAGTCAAAAATCGGCAATGACTGTGGTCTATGAAGCCAGTGTAGAAATTCGCAGCGCCATCGTGTTCGGAACAGCCGTGGTGATTCTCGTCTTCCTGCCGCTGTTTGCTCTCTCGGGAGTGGAAGGACGATTGTTTGCACCGCTGGGAGTGGCCTATATCGTTTCGATCCTTGCCTCGCTGGTGGTTTCCCTTACCGTCACTCCTGTCTTGTCCTTTTATCTGTTACCTCAGTCGCGGGCCACGCACGCTGATCACGACGGTCTGCTGCTGCGGGGATTCAAGTGGGCTGCTGGCTATCTCATTCGGTTCAGCATTGCTCATCCGCTGTTTCTGCTGGCGATCACATGGTTGACAGTCGCATATGCTGGCTGGGAACTGTCACAACTTGGCCGCAACTTTCTTCCGCAGTTTGATGAAGGCAGCGTCCAGATCAATCTGACATTGCCACCGGGCTCTTCCCTGGATGCATCGAATCAGGTTTCGGGTGTCATTGACCAGAAGCTGCGGCAGATGCAGAAGTCGGAGAAAAATCCCAACGGGTCCATCCTGAATTTTGTACGACGAACGGGCCGAGCGGAAATGGATGAGCATGCATCACCGGTCAACACGGGCGAATACATTCTCAGCATGAATCCCGATATCCGCGGTCAGCGTGAAGCGATCCTGAAAAAACTGCTGGACGAGCTGGGTGAAGAAGCGCCTGGCGTTGATATTGAAGTGGAGCAACCGCTGGCGCATTTGATCAGTCACATGGTTTCTGGTGTCTATGCTCAGATTGCCATCAAGATTCATGGCGACGATCTGGACACGCTGCAACAACTCTCTGATCAGGTGAAGAATACGCTGCAATCCGTATCGGGATTAACTCCGCCAATCGTGGAAGCTGTTCGCCAGACCGAGGAACTGCATATCCAACTGCGGTCTGATGATCTTGCGTTTTATGGACTCACGCGTGCCTATGTGGCTCAGATTCTTCAAACCGCGCTGCAGGGCGAGGTCGTGTCGCAGGTTCTGGAGGGTCAACGGCGATTCGACCTGTTGGTGCGACTCGAAGAAAACTACCGAACCGACTATGCCAATCTGGGACGACTGCGGATCGACCTGCCAAACGACCGTGGGCAAATTGAACTGCGTGAACTGGCGGATATCGGTGAAGGCAGCGGCCCGAATTCGATCAACCGCGAGAATGCTCGCCGTCGTATCGTGATTCGCTGCAACACTCAGGACAGAGACCTGGCGAGTGCGGTGGCCGAGATTCAGCAACGCATCAACAGTCAGGTTGTGCTGCCGGAAGGATATTTTGTCGAGTACGGTGGCCAGTTTGAAAGCCAGCAAAGTGCGACGCGAACCATTACTATACTGGCCGGTGTTTCGGTTGTCGGCATGTTCGTGGTGTTGATGGTTCTGTTTCCGTCGGTTCGCGTGGTTTTGCAGATCCTCAACGCCTTGCCAACCGCCTTTATCGGAGGCGTGCTGGCACTGGTTCTTACCGGACAGTCATTGACCGTTGCCAGTCTGGTGGGATTTATTTCGCTCGGTGGGATTGCCGTGCGAAACGGCATTCTGCTCGTGACGCACTACTTTCATCTGATGAAAGAAGAAGGTGAAGACTTTACGCAGGAAATGATTGTGCGTGGAAGTCTGGAGCGACTTGCTCCCGTTCTGATGACGGCGTTGACAGCCGGGATCGGACTTGTGCCGCTCGTTCTGGGCGGTCAGGAACCGGGTCGTGAGATTCTGTATCCCGTGGCGACCGTGATCCTGGGCGGCCTAGTCACATCGACATTCTGCGAATTCCTGATTCATCCGGGCCTGTTCTGGAAATTCAGTGGGCAGGATGCCGTGAAGATCGCAAAGCAGCAGGATTCAATTGATGAATTTGGACATTGAGTAATCGTGGCATCGGCGTGTGTCCGGTGTTGAGAACAGTTCCGTTCCAACCTGATCGGTTTGAACATTTCCCCCCTTGATGGAGTTTTCTGATGAAGAAGTTTTGTAACCTTGCAACCGCGTTTCTTGCGACTGGCATTCTTGGCCTGACGAGCGGATGTCAGGAAGGTGCCGCACCGGATGCTGCTGCCCCTGCCCCTGCCACGCCAGCGGCAAGCGATGCGGCCGAACACGATCATGAACATGGTGACGGCGAGGGAGAACATGCGCACGGCCACGGGTCCGGACCACATGACGGCACATTGGCTGACTGGGGCGGCGGCAAGTATCACGTTGAATTCACAGTCGACCACGACAAACAGGAAGCAACGGTTTACGTCCTTGGCAGCGATGAAAAGTCTCCTTCACCGGTCAAGACAGAAAAAATCCTGCTGAGTATCGGTGACCCGGAACTCCAGGCCGACCTGCTGCCCGTCCCGCTGGAAGGCGAAACAGATGGCTTGTCATCACGCTTCGTGGGCAAGCACGAGAAATTGGGGATCGTGCAGGAATACGCAGGAACCATGACAGCAGAAATTGAAGGCACGCCGTACACGGGAGAGTTCAAGGAAGAAGCCCACGACGCTCACGACCACAAATAATCAGAACAGGGTTCGGTTTACTCTCGTTCCAGGGCTCCAGCCCTGGAACGCACTGGACGGAGGCTCCAGCCTCCAGAGTTGTGGAGGCGGAAGCGTCCGGGGCATTGCGTTCCGAGGCTCGAGCCTCGGAACAAAGCCCTCACTCTTCACCGCGAGCAGAACATCATGTCTCTGATTCTTCGAGTCATAATCCCCGCGATCATCATTGCGGCGGTTTCGGAACTATCACGTCGGTCGCCCCGAATGGGAGCGATGCTGCTCACGTTGCCGCTCGTCAGCATTCTTGCGTTCGCTGCGGCGTGGGTGAAGGATCACGACTTGAAGAGTCTTTCGCAGATGGCTAGAGAGACACTGATTCTCGTACCTCTGGGACTCCCATTTTTTGTCCCGCTGGCCTTCGCCGACCGCTTTGGCCTGAGCTTCTGGAGTGCGATGGGCCTCGGTCTAATCCTGGCATCGATCACAATAGGTCTGTGGCTTGCCTACGGGCCAAAATAACTCTGTCCAGCCTGTCGTTTCGCTTCGCCGGATACTCACAACTCGTTGATCATTTCTGCGGCAGCTCTTACTCTCTGCCAAACGGAGCACCGCCGAGCTTACTGACTCGATCGTTCGGATGCACGGAGCGTGTTTCATCCTGGGTCGGTCGCCCGAACCGAAGCAGTTCCGCAGAATCAATTTCTTACTTCGGTCCCACACAACGGCGTCGGCAACGCAACGCGTAAATATGCTTCAGTCAGTCCGACCGGTAGATACCTCCGATTGCTCAACGGAACATCGCAAGCGCCTTTCCATTGTCGCTGCAGGTCAAGACCCGCGTCGCTGGATTCTACATGAAAATAATCAAACGACACTATTTTGCATGCAAAATCGGTAAAGCTGCCGGAATCAGGCCGAGTCGGTGTCTCGTTCTTGGCGAGGGATACTCTTCAGATAGTCGGCAGTTATTTATTGACCGATCCTACGCCGTTGACACGGGCGGATTATTGACTGTTGAAAGCTGACCATTCCAGGAGCGCGCCCAGACCTTTTTTTCAAGGAGCGTGGCCGTGCCTGTGATCGTTGCGAACGCGACGTCAGCGGCATCGCGCCCTATTCCAATGCGGGCCAGGCCGAGGGGCGATGCAATGCGTGTTGGATCGAAGAGATACCACTGTCCATCCAGCCAGGCTTCCATGACGCCGTGGTAGTCCGGTGGCTCAAGATCAACGGCGTATCCGGAAACATAACGCGCGGGAATTCCAACACCACGACACAAAGTGATCGCAAGGTGAGAATAGTCACGGCATACGCCCGTCCGCTGAAGCAGTACGTCCGATGCCGTCGTGGTGCCGTTCGTACTGCCCGGTGTGTATTCGAGGTGATCGTGAACCCAATCGCAAATCGTCTGAACGCGAGCATATCCCTGATTCAAGTGCCCAAATTCTTCAAATGCGAAGCGTCCCAGAAGATCACTTTCGCAATAGCGACTTGGATTCATATACGTCAGCACATCCGGTGGCATTTCCGCAGGAAGCGACTCGCGAATGTCTCCCGTTCGTTCAATATCTGGCGTCAGTTCCGCTGTTGCCTGATAGTCAATCGTCAGCCGACAGGGGGCCACGACGACCCGATGCAGGCGATTCCCATCCGGCCCGATCTGACAGGTTTCGATGTTCAGCACGGGACTGGACGTGAGGCTTTCGTTGTTCACAATTTGATGCTGAGTCCAACTGGCCGCAATCTTCAAAAGCAATACCGTGGGTCGTTTAACGTCATAGGTCAGCGAACAGCCAAAATCGATGTGAGTCATATGTTGTCGTCTTCAGAAAGCTAACGATTGAATAGTGGTGACGCCCATTGCATCGGCAAGTTTTTAACTAATTGCGCCAAATCGCAGGTCCATTGAGCTGTCGTCGCAGCAAGGTCAGCTTCCGTGAACCGATGGAATCTGGGAATCGATTCGTCACGGCCAAGAACCGCCACATCAATTGGATAATCCACGTCGGTCACGCTCGTACGAGTTGCGTCAAATGCGAGCAGCGCCAGCATCACTGCGAAAGTCAGCGGTGTATTGTAATTCAACAGCCGGTCGAGAATGGGCTTCCCATAGTGAGTACGGCCGATGATGAAGTAGGGTGAATCGATCGCGGCTTCGATCCAGTTGCCTTCTGGATACATGTAATACAATTCTGGAGTTTGGTCAGCACGGAGTCTGCCTCCGATGATCGCGTGCAGATTGAAGTTATGATTCGTGGCCGCCAGCGAAGGTCCGTCCTCGGATTTGACGCGACGAAGTTGCTCTCCAACGAGATTCACAAATTGGTACAGTCGATCGCAGGTTATGGCATCCGTGCGCAGTTTTTCATCGACGTAAGTCAACGTCTTATCGCGAACGGAACGTAATCCGCTGGTCATCGTAAACAGAGACTGTCCCGCGTGCTGAAACTCCGCCAGCTTCAGCTTATTCACTTGTTCGTTCTCGCGGACAATGCGAGTGTCTGCGAGTGCGACAATCCCAGCATTGACTTTGATGCCCACGCAGAAAGTCATGATGGATCTCCACAATCTGAACAGGTCAGGACAATGCGGCGCACGTCTGTTTTCCTCCGCATTTTGAATCACGTTGACGATTTGATGTGAGAACTCAGTTTAAGCGTCTTGCGTGCTGAATTGTTCATTCTACCAAGGCCGTCAGTGTATTGGCACTGTCGTGTTCGCTTTGACAAAGATAACGGATCTACTTATCGCACTCGAAAACAAACGGTCTTGCAACTGGTCATCCTGTGAGTCGGCACTGGTCATCCTGTGAGTCGGCACTGGCCGACCGGGATGCTGAGCCTGAATTAATCCTGGCCGTTCGTTCAAGTCGATTTTTAACAGATCCCTCAAAATTGTATTCGACAAAACCGCAGACAGCGTTGCATTGTTTTCAAATGCTCTTAAACTCTCACGGGCTTAAGAATGTGTACATGGTCCGAAATCCGCGATGGGAATTTCGTGCGTCCTTTGGCAGAAGATTTACCATGAGAGTTTGCAGATTGAAGCGATTGCACAAATCACATTCTTTGCGACGAGGGTTTACTCTTATTGAGCTGCTGGTCGTGATCGCCATCATTGCAATTCTGGTTTCGCTGCTGTTGCCTGCGGTGCAGCAGGCGCGTGAGGCGGCTCGAAGAACGCAGTCCAAAAATAATCTCAAGCAGATTGGCTTGGCGACGGCAAATTTCGCGGATGTGCATAGTCACATTCCGAACAGCGGTGGCTATGACTATACACCTCCAGCGTCAAATAATTCAGCACCGTACGTGACTCGCTCCAACGGAACAGTGGTTCCGACTCCCAATGTTTATACAGTCATTCCAGGCTACGGACAGTTTAGGCCTCGCTGGGCAAATCCGGCCAATCTCCCAAAGTATCAGTTGGGATCAACGTTCTATTCGCTGCTGCCGTTTCTGGAGCAGGCGGCACTTTTTGAAGACCCGCTTCAGTGCTACAAGACACCGTTGTCTGTTTTTTACATCCCATCGCGCAGAAGTGGCTTATTTGAAATACCGGCCACTGATTCCGTGTATCCGGGCTGGGGCTACAGCAATGGCGGGGCGGGACCATGTGCTCGAACGGACTATGCGGCCAACGAACTTGTCGCATGGACGACATATGCTGGTTGGGGAAAGATCGCGCGATACCGAGACATTACAGATGGAACTTCGAACACGATTTTTTTTGGCGAAAAAGCCATGGCTCAAAAAGCGTACCTTGCAGGCGTGATGTACTGGGATGAACCCTGGGTGCTCGGCGGCAATGGTGGCGTTGGCCGTTGTGGATATGAACTCTACAGTGACTTCGAATTGAATAACTTTCCTGATCGAGTCAATGGCGCTGGCTGGAGTGATTCGCAGTATTCGTGTGGCGGCGGGAATTGGGGAACACCAAGTCCGGGCGGGCCTCAGTTTTCATTGGGGGACGGAAGTGTTCGTTCGCTGAGTTTCAACATCGACAAGACTGTCATGCATAACCTGATTCGGCCAGCGGACGGCAACGTTGCATCTGTAGAGTAGTGCCCCGACACGTTTTCATCGCAAATTCTCTCCATCTGACCGGTGAGTCCCACGTGATGTTCGCGAGATCGACTAATCGATTGCTATGTGACTACCGGAAAACTCTGGCCTTGGCTTTGTTGTTGCCAGTTAGTCTCGCTGGTTGTGGTGACGACAGACCGCCATTAGTGGAAGTGACCGGAAAGGTGACTTTCAAGGGAGAGCCACTGACCGCCGGTTCGATTCATTTTCACCCCGACGCAGCCAATAGTTTTCAGAAGGATATGCCCAGTAGTCTGCTTCAACTCGATGGGAGCTACAACATCAAGACTTTTCCCTACGGTGACGGCGTGCCGCTGGGAAAGTACAAAGTCACGCTGTCTCCACAACTGGCCGCCAGAGTTGAATTGCCAGACTACGCAAATGTTGAAAAAACTCCCTGGACGATTGAAGTCACAGAAGTCGGAGTCACAGATCATGTGTTTGAAGTAAAGTAAATCTCTTACTTTTCGAGTGGGGATGGGAGTGCTATTGTTTTTAAGCTCCACATCCGACGCAGTTTCAAGTTGCAAAGGAATTCCAGAATGATTGCTGAAGTGCAAAAGAGTCCGGTCCCAAACATGACGCCGGATGAAGCCACAGCGCAGATTAAGTTTCATGCGTGCCTGAACGTGTCGGATCTGCCGCGTTCGATCAAGTTTTACTCCGCGCTGTTTGGCGAAGAACCGGTCAAGCACTACAAAGACTATGCCAAGTTTGAGATCAATGTTCCGCCGCTGGTGTTGTCGTTAAAACCAAAACGAGCTTGCGTGGGTGGACCGCTAAACCATCTTGGCATGCGGCTGACTTCGATGGAACATCTTGAGGCCGTGCTGTCTCGCCTGGAAGCCGTGAATGCACGGATTGGCCGCCAGGACAAAGTCCAGTGCTGCTATGCACATCAGTCAAAACTCTGGATTACCGATCCGGATGGTACTCTCTGGGAAGTCTATGTTTTTCATAATGACGTACCCGATTGGGGCGAAAAGCACAACAAGCCGAAGCTGTGGTCAGCGCCTTTGAAAGCATTCGGAGTTCGGGGTGTCATCCAGCGTTGGTGGAACAATGCGTTTGGTACTCGGACGTCAGGGGATCTCAGTGCCGTGGAATTTGAGTCGCCTATCCCTGCAGATGCATGTCCTGTGTCATCAGTGAAGCCTTCATGAGTCCTGGCCGGGCATCAATGTCGCTCAACATCTCCATCACGAATCGGGCCGCTTGGCCGTTGTTATTCTAACTCTCTGTAATTAATAAGACTGTTTGTATGTGGGAACTCGATCAGTCAACGGACGAACTGACGAACGCATCATCACGGGGTATGGATGAGCATTCGATCGGCTTGGAAGGCGATTGTTCTCAACAACTGAATTCACCATTTTTGGAATCAGAATACGACGTCGCATCGTCGATGACAGCGGAAGCGTCCGGCCGATCTTTTCCTATGCCCCTCAATTACTGGCTGAAGCTGTCACTGAATTGGGGATGTCAGGTCTTCCGCAACGGGCATGATATTCTGCGTGTGTTCGACATTCTGAAATTGAGACCCTTACCAGCCGGGTTGGTCGAACTTGAACATCCGTGGGTCACTGGCGTCAGCCCGCAGACCGGCGAACCGATCTGGTTCAGTAACGTGATCTATCGATCGCCGGCAAATGAACATCCGGGAACCGCGAGCGACGAAACAGTGCTGCTTGCTAACGGGCGGTTTCTGGCACAGCGGGTTCGTCAGTCGGCTGTTATGCCGGAAATCCCGGAGGGCGCTCTGCGCAGAATGCCGCATTGCATCAACTACATGCATGGAAGTTCGCACTACAACAGTGGCCTGATCATTCTTAATGACATCCAGGACGCATTTCGTCATGTGAACAATGCCGCGTTTCGAAGCGAACTGCAACGATTTGTGGCTGCTGAGCGTCGTGAAGTATTGTTTCTGCTTCGCAATCGGGACTACGATCCCAGGGAGTTTGCGTTTCTGTCCTGCTGTATGAGGACACATTTTCGGTGGTTCTGCAATCCAAATGGCCCGGGCGAAAGAGTGCTCTGGGGAAATGCAGCACCGTTTCCTGCCGCCAACCTCATCACCGGCCACTGGGCCGATGATGTTTACGCATTGAAAGAAACGGGTGGAGCCAGCAAAGTCGTACGACCACCGATCCAGAACGAACTCTATTTTCAGGGCGGTCCGTACGATCACGGCCGCGATCATGCTATCGTTCCGGAAAAGCTGCTCGCGTGGGGAAACTATTATCGAGTAAAAATGCGACGTCGAAAGGGTGGCATGTTTTTTGTTGACCGACGAAGAGTTTATGCGGACCAGATCGCCAGTCGGCAAGTTCGCGGACTGCAGGATGAAGATCGCGCTCAGTTTTGAGATCGTTCACAATGCTTGATCGCCCCGTTCGAAGATTGATTGACCCGTTGCTGGAAATTCCTGCGAGGGCTCTTGCCGCTCGAAGAATCTCGGCGAACGCCATCACGTGCATTGGATTTCTGTTCGGCATGGCAGGTTGTTTGGCGATCGGCTTGAAGCACTACAACGTGGCACTTGGATTGATTCTTGCCAACCGGCTGGCGGACGGTCTGGACGGAATGGTTGCTCGTCACACACGCGCTACGGACGTCGGTGGATTTCTGGACATCGTCCTTGATATCGCTTTTTACGGCGGGGTTCCTTTCGCATTCGCGATGTCTGATCCCACACTGCTGCTGCCAGCGAGTTTCCTGATCTATAGCTTCATGGGGACAACCGGTTCCTTCCTCGCCTTCGCAGCAATCTCAGCGAAACGCGGAATCACTGCCGACCGCGACGGAAAGAAGGCATTCTTCTATTCAGTTGGCCTGATGGAAGGCACAGAGACCATAATCTTCTTTGTGATCTTCTGCCTGATCCCCGGCCATTTCGCCGCCCTCGCATGGACGTTTGGAACCCTCTGCTGGGTCACAACGATCATCCGCATCGCCACGGGAATACGCGAGTTTCGGCGCTGATCGGAAGGGAATCACAATCGCTTCCAGAACGCAATTTCCGCTGGAATCCCGGTCGCATCATCGCTGATAAACGACTGTCGATCATGATATACGGAGAGAACTCCGTCAGCCATCCTTCCAAACTGGTGCCCAACGACCAAGGCTTCTCGGACGTCGTGCGTTACGAAAATCGAAGTCAACGAATATCGTTGGCTCAGTTCTGCAAACAATGACTGCATGTGGCTGCGAGTTCTGCTGTCGAGACTGCAGAAAGGCTCATCCAGAAGCAACAACTGAGGTCGAGCAAGGATCGCACGCCCAAAGGCAACTCGCTGCTTCTGACCACCTGACAACTGCCCTTCGCGCTTTGCTGCATGGGGCAATAAATCCGTGGCGACCAGCAGTTCACGGACTGCTGACTGAATAGTCTGCTCCGGTGCCTTTTTCATTCGCAGCGGAAAAGCAATGTTTTCGAAGACCGATAGATGCTCAAACAATAATGGTTCCTGATCCAGATACAGGACTTCGCGATCGTACGGCGGTAGCAGCGAAATCATGCGAGACCTGAGTTCCACTTCTCCGCTGGAGATCGGGATAAGACCAGCAATCGCACGCAGCAGAGTCGTCTTTCCACAGCCTGATTCTCCCAGGACTACCAGAGTGTTTCCAGTCGCCACGTTCAGGCTGACGTCCTTCAAGATCTGAGTCGCGCCAAAACCAGCACTGATTTGTCTGACGCAAAGGCCACTCGGCGTGATCGCGGCGCTCGCTTCGCTGGCGAGCTTCCGCATCAAGGCTGGATGAGACGGATCGGAGTTCATGGTTCCTCCAACATTGTGCGCGATCGGAAACTGCGAAAGAGTGTACCGAACCCCACAAACGATAATCCAATGATCACAGGTGTCATCAGGACGATTGAAGACATGGCCGCCTGATTCACACTGGCCTCGCGAATATAGCCGAACAGTTTTGTTGTGAGAGTCACAACGTGACCTCCGCCAATCACCGACACCAATCCATAGTCGAGCCAGGAATAGAGGGCAGATTGCACAATGCACACGCCGATCAGTCCGCGACATTCAGGGAGAATGACATGCCGCCAGACAGCAACGCTGTTTCCTCCAAAGCTCCTGACCAGACTTTCAAGACGATCAGTGCGCCTGTTCCAGAGTTCAAAACTGATCACCGCACAAAAAGATGTCGCAAACAGCACTTGCACAGCGACGACTCCTGTGAGTGTTCCAGCCAGACGCATCCGCACCAGAAGATCATAGAGGCTGGTTGCCGCGATAACGGGTGAAACGACAAACGGAAGATAGATCAGAATTCGCCACAAAGGTGATTGCCGTTGGCGCAGACTTCGTCCAATCAGTAGTCCCATGACCGTTGCAAACGTCGCGACTATCAGACTGATTCCTGCCGATGTCGCCATGGCTCTCAACAGACCGTCTCGATCTGCCAGGATGGACTTCCATGGAGCAAAATCCATTCGATCGGGCCGGAGATTCGGGAACGTCCAACCGCTTCCCAATGACAGCAACAGCAACAGACCGTACGGCGTCACCAGTAACGCCGCGAGACTCACAACAAATAACATCGGGCGACGGTTTGCGGATTGATTCTGCGGTGATTCAGCCACGGTGGCGTCTCCCGAGCTGCAATGTGACAACGCCAGCGGCAACGACCACAAGATATGCAGTTGCGAAGACAAATGCCTGAGGGCGATGAAGCAAATCGAAACGCCCGAAACGTCTCTGAGTCAGCACGGAGATCATTTGAGGAGACTGCCGTCCGAGCAGCAACGGAATCTCGTAACTGCCAAGATTCACGAGAAACATCAGCAGGATCATGGAGCGACTTCGACGCAGTAACATTGGCAAAGCGACACGAATTCGACTTCGAAAGGTAGTGGCTCCCAGTGACTCAGCAAGTCGACAATATTTGTCGATCTTTGCGGCAGACCAGGTCTTGAAAAAGAAGAGTGTGAGCAGTGGAAAGGCCGTGAAAGTGCCTGCGGCAATAATCCCCAGAGACCAGACATCATTGACGAATACCGGGAAGTCTGACGGCGAATTAATCCATCTCCCATGGAACGCAATCCTCGCCAGCAGGCCACCCGGATTCAGGATTTGATAGACCACGACGGCCGCCACGGCGACCGGTGTTCCCAGTGGCAGCAAGAGCAGTGCAAAGAGTCGCCGATCATCGCGCAGGTCAGCAGACACCAGGACAAACCCAAGTGAAGTGATCAGAGCAAAGCTTACGATTGAAGCTGAAACAGCCATGCTGAGAAGCAGACTGGATGCAAGACTTCCGCTTTGCAGTCCATTCATCCAGTATCGCAATGTCCATCCAGCGCTGAGCCGACCAATGCCGCCAAAGCTGTAGGCGGCGGAATACAACATGATCCAGCCAACAGGCACGACGATGACGGCAGACAGCAGAATCAGGCCGAACCAATGCTCCGCGGTGCGATGAATGACTATCTTTCTATTGCCCACGTTCAATGATCTCACGTCGAAAGTCTTCGTGGATACGAATCATGATCTCCGGGGCCGGTTCCATCAGCGCAAGTTTCTGAAGCTCGTCCCGTGTCGCAATACGAGTGCGGCCTTCAATGGAGTCAAATTGTGAACGCCATTCGTCCGGCAGCAGTTCTGTTGAGAGAACAGTCCCGTCGCCCCAAACAGCCGGTTTTGACTTTTCAAACTGAGTCTCAGGGCTGATCAGGAAATTGATCAGTACAAGAGCGGCCGCTTTGTTCGAAGCGTTCACCGGGATGCCAAGGTAGTGCGAATTCCGAATGGTTCCGAACTGAGGCACGTAGGCTTGAACCGATTCCGGAAGTATCCCCTGCTGAACTTTGTTATCAACCTCGCCATCATTGTTGCTCATTGAGAAGTCGATCTCGTTGTTGCTGAGCAGTTGATGCATTTGCGAGACACTCTCGGGAAAGGTCTTGCCTTCTCTCCAAAGATGCGGCTGCACGTCGCGAAGCCACGACCACAGCTTCCCGGATGCTGCCAGATACTTCTCTTCGTTGAACGGGCCTGCGAATGAATCGCGTCCACCTCCAAAGTGATAGAGCAACGATTTCAAAAACGTCATGCCAGTGAAGCCGTTGTCAAAAGTAAATCGCCCCGGATGTTCTGTGATCCAGGTGGTCAATTCTTCGATTGTCTGAGGCGGTTTGGGGACTCGCTGACTATTGTAAATCACTGCCTGTTGTACACTGCCCCACGGACATTCAAATCCCTCCACCTGCTGCTGGAAGTCAATCGCGATAAAGGGATTCTGCCAGTCAATCAACTGATTGTTTGGCAGGCGATCGGTAAATGGACCGTAGAGAGCACTCAGCTTCCGGAGTTGATAAAACGTCTCGCCATTGATCCACATCACATCGATATCGCCCGCCTGTCGCCCAGCTTCGAGATCGACCATCAGCTTGCTAACCAATGCGCTTCCCTGGCCACCGAAGAGTTCCAGCCGGACACCGTGCTCTTCGAAAAGCTTTGGCGTGACATAGTCTCTCATGTAGGCATTGATAAGCGGATCACCGTCCCACATTGCCATGCGAACGGTCTGCGTTTTCGCCTGCTGTTGGACTTGATCCCATGAATCACCGTCACCAAGTGCCGGCACATCACTGGCGGATTCACAGCCCAGACTCACGAAAAATAACATAGCAACAAGCAGAATCCCCGTACTTCGAAACGACTGACAAATTGAGAACTGACGCAACTTCATTTGAATAAGGTCCGATGAATGAGCATCTTTCCCAGCGGGCAGGCTGTCGATAAATGTTAGAATAATCGCAAGCGATTGGCCATCCACACCTCTGCTGGTTTTGAAGCGCCCATGAGTGACTGGTTTTGAAGCCTCCAATGAAACCTTTCCATCACGCGAGAACGCTGAATTTTAAATGGAAATAAAGAAACCACGTTGTTTTGTAAGCAAAATCGGTAAAGCTGCCGAGATCAGGCCGAGTCGGTGTCTCGTTCATGGCGAGGGATTCTTTTCACAACTCTTCCCGGAACGCATGGCTCATGCGGTTGTGCGATCTTGAAATTCGCGAGATGAGCTTCGTGACTTCATCACGCTCCGCGTCTTCGACTTCGTGTTTGAGCATCTCTAATTGTTCGCGAAGCAGTCGAGCTTTCCAGCGGTGATAGTCGCTCAATTCTCCATGACGAAGGTACGCGCCGACTTCAAGTTTGCGAGTCCAGTCGTCGTAGCGTTCGGCCCAGTACTTTGCCTCTGTGTGATCCAGCGACATCATACCCAGCACCGGCCCCGGGACAATAATGTGATCACTCAAGGTGCATGGCACCTGTGATCTGCACCATCTCAGCACCTGTGATCTCAGCACCTGTGATCTCAGCACCCGTGATCTTGCCTGTGATCTGCTCCGGGCTGACTCAATACGGTGTCGCAGCCGTCAGTGGCAGCCTGCTGATTCGAGTTGGCAGCCATGTCTACTGTGTCAGAAGTTCAGACCAGTGATGCGCAACCCCGACATTCACTTTCTTTGAATTCGCATATCAACGCGGTTTCAGGGCAGTCACTGTGAGCTTCAGCGTGTTGCGATCTTCGGCATTTGTGGATGCAGTCAACGGACTTGAGTTGTATGACGCATACATCGGGTCAACCGGTTGCCCATGGTCTTTTGTGTGATTCACCGTGCCATCATTGATGATCATTTGCATCACGATGACGCGGTGGTTTCCTGCGCAGGCACCATCGGCACTCTCGTAGGTGCCAAGCACAAAACTGCCGTCTTCAGCGATTCTTCCCGTCGCTGTCAGTGTGTGGTCGTTACAGGAAAGCTCTACAGTTCCAGTGCGAACCGGCGAGCCATCGTCGAACACAACCGTACCGGAAACTGGATACGTAGGAACTCTGCTTTCACCGCAACCAACCAGCAGGAACATGCAAAGCAACGTCATAAAGACAGGCGATAGGTTCACTGAAAATCTTCCAGGTCTAGAAGTTACTGATTGGAATTCCGTCGCTGCGATTACAAAGATTGCCGAGCACATTGGAACTGATAGAAGTGGAAATGCCTCGGACGCTGCCATCGGCGAGGGCAAATTGCACAACGCCGTTGTGATCACTTCCAAAGGAGTACAACGTTCCTCGCTGATCTTTTGAATTATGTGCCAAAGGAACACCCGGCCCGCCAATGCGTGAGAAATTCTGAAAGTGACGGCCGAAATAGCCGGGACCGTTGTATGGACTTTTCGTCATTTCGCCATCTGGAATAAAAGGCTCACCGACCAGCACTGTGTTTGAAGTTCCGTCTTTGATATCCGAGATTGCAATCTTGCCAGACCACCCCGGAACAATATCAGATCCTTTCATTTTCGGATGGCTGGAGATGATGACTCCTGTGCCTCGGCCGCCCCAGTAGAAGTCTGTCGGCTGGCCAACTGCTCCCGGAGTCAGGTCTCCGTGGTTGGCGACATAATCAACCACCGCACCGCCGGGAATATACTGAACTCCGCCAGAGCAACCACATGGCAAAGAAATAACGACGGATGCATCTGGTGCGATTGGCGATGTGCCTCCATGACGTTCAGGACAAAGAAAGGCAGGAACAGCGGTTTGTCGAATTTTCAGCGACTGTGACCCAAAAGGTTTGTACAAATCCCAACTGCTGAAAAGTGACGCTTGTTCCAGATGCGGCAGAACATGAATCAGCCATGATGGCTCGTCCACGCCGTTCGTGGTGCCGTTTGATGAAAGCGTGCGTACGCCGTCAAGGACAATTCGCGCTGGAGGAAAGGCTCCACTTGCATCATGGAATTGATGCAGTGCCAACCCGATTTGCTTCAGATTGTTCTGGCACTGAGTTCGGCGAGCTGCCGCGCGAGCCTGTTGCACGGCAGGCAACAGGATGGCAATCAAAATTCCAATGATGGCTATGACCACCAGAAGTTCGATCAGAGTAAAACCTGTTCTAAGAACAGGAGTGGAGCGGTGGTCGCGGACGACCCTTCGACAGGTACGCATTCTGGTCGGATTCCATCTAGGCAGCGTTGGCGAAGATTCAATCTGAAGCGGTTGATGTACTTCACGTAAAGAGAGGCCACCCACGTCTGAATTCTTCCGACCAGAAAAGAAATCATGGGCTACCTCCAGCCTGCAGTGTAATTCAGAAACGAACAAGTGAGAACGCTGAAATCCGGCTGGAAATAAAGAAACGAGACTATTCTGGATGCAAAATCGGTAAAGCTGAGAAAATCATGCCGAGTCGGTGTCTCGTTCATGGCGAGGGATTCTTTTCACAACTCTTCCCGGAACGCATGGCTCATGCGGTTGTGCGATCTTGAAATTCGCGAGATGAGCTTCGTGACTTCATCACGCTCCGCGTCTTCGACTTCGTGTTTGAGCATCTCTAATTGTTCGCGAAGCAGTCGAGCTTTCCAGCGGTGATAGTCGCTCAATTCTCCATGGCGAAGGTACGCGCCGACTTCAAGTTTGCGAGTCCAGTCGTCGTAGCGTTCGGCCCAGTATTTCGTCTCCGTGTGATCCAGCGACAATGCCGCACTCAGCGCGCCGATGCGTGTATCTGTCATGGCTTCGAGACACTCGTCAGGAGCCGGATAGTAGGCGAAACATCCGACAATGCTGATTGCGACTAATCCCGCCAGCGACAACAGACCCAGTACCGGCCCCGGCACGATGATGTCTCCGCGTCCGGCAATCTGCTTTGGCGGAGCAGCTTCGAGCCATTGTTCCAGTTTTGAAGACCGATCAGCGATCTTCAGGATCACCCCGGATAAAATCAGAAGTCCGAATATCCACAACGGACGCCATTCGAATGGGTTGATATCTCGCTGCAGTTTGAGCTTCGTCGTTTCAAAGTATGACGTCGTTGGCGGTCCCGAAAATGGCTGGCAGTAAATATCAAACGCATGCGTGTGGTTCGCGGGTTCGATGTCTTTTGGAAACAGCGGCTGATCAACTCCGTAAGCCAGACCCAGCACGATGCTCAACAGAAGAACCATCCAAACGGTTCCTCGCTTGAAGCCGTATTCGCGATACAGCCACGCCACGATGCCCAGATTCATCCCAGCTCCCAGAACCAGCAGCACGAAAGCAGCGCCGATGGAATTGGCATGCTGAAACATCATTCCCAGTTGAGACATCGCCAGCATCGGTGTCGCGTAGACTGGAATCGCCATGCCGGTCATGTAAAGAGGTGCCAGCGGGTTGTCGTAATTGAATGTATGCTGCAAGCTGTTGGCCGGGATGAACGCGCCCAGCAGACCGACTCCCGCAAGTCCCATCAGTATGTAGACCAACGAGGCTGATGTAGCTTCGCGTCCTGCTGCGGCGCCCACTGCCAGCATTCGCCGATAGCCGTAAGCAACCGCTTTCTCCTCAACGACCGGCACGGCGGAATCCGGAAACATGCGATCCCAGATCAGTCCCACGGTTGTCACGATCACAAGCGAACAGGCCGCGAAGGAAAGAATGGCGATCGGTTCTGAAAGAGTCAGTCCGTAAAGCAGCGACAGTGGATTGAACAAAGGCCCGGACATCGCGAACGCCAGAATCGTTCCGCCTCGAATTCCCGCGCGTCGCATTTCGCGGATCACAGGAATTGCGCCAAGCGAACAGACTGGCAACAGCATGCCGATCACCCAGGCTCGAAGCAAGGCCGAGCGAGTGCCTTCGCCGAAGAGTCTTCGAGTCTCTTCGTAGCCAAAGAATCGACGCAGAACGGCGGCGACTGCAAATCCTACGAGGATAAACGGAGATGCCTGAATCAGGCTGACAGTGAATCGAACAAGAAAACCCCAGAGCATCATTTCGGCCATGCTACATCCGCTCCGATCGAGCTTGAGATTTTGGAACCAACGGACGCAGCTCTTCGATCAGAGGTTCGAATGCTGCCGGATCGACAGACGTCGCTTTTGCCGAACTGGCAGATTCCTGAAAGAATTTTGAAAGCTTGTTTGCTGTTGCGACTGCGGATTCGAAGTCAGCTTTCTTCAATTCACTATCGGCGGCCAATTCGGGAATCCAGCCGATGATGTCAGCCAGTTCCTGTCGTGCGGTTGAACGTTTGTCGCCAGTGCCAGTGCTTGATGTTAACTTCGATGTTAATACCAACTGCGGAAATCGCAGGGCAAGTTGGTCAACCATCTCCGCGAAGTCGTTCGGCTTATGAGTCGGAACGAAGTGCTCCAGATGCTCATGGTCTGCGTGTTCATCGTCTGCGTGCTCATGGCCTGCGTGTTCATCGTCATGTAAATCGTGTGCCTCTTCAGAGGAGCCACAGCCGATTGTGATCGCACAGCTCAACATTGCCGTCAGCAAGAGCCAGTGGTTATTGAAAATCGTGTTCATAGAATCCCCTGTTTCGCACACTCCACGTATTTAGACTTCCTTAATGCGTTGGGCGGTCCCGTTCCAGCAGGAAGGCACACAATCGTTTTCTTTTCACCGCAGCCCATTATTCATTCGGCACTCTCACTCGTTCCAAAATCTCCTGAATCACAGTCGCGGCTTCGGCGGGTTCAAGTCCTATTCTGACGCTCAACACGGGAACAGCAACCTGCTGCGCGTCATCAGGCGTTACGAACTTTCGACCGGACAGCCAGGCATGAGACTGAGCCACGCGTTGCCATGTCAGTAGTCCTCGCGGACTTAGCCCGAGTGCGATACTTGCGTGACGGCGAGTCTCCTGAGCGAGTCGGACAAGATAATTCTGAACGTTTGGAGCAACAGACAGGGCAGCCACGGATTCCTGAATTCGTGTCAGTTGTTCAAGTGATAAAACGGGCTGATCGTCACCTCTTGACTGAGAGCTTCCAACAGCGTCCTGCAGCATTCGCACTTCATCTGCGGCTGCCGGATAGCCAACGCTCAGCTTCATCGCAAATCGATCCAGTTGTGCTTCTGGCAGCGGATACGTCCCGTGCTGATCCACTGGATTTTGTGTGGCGATGACGAAGAACTGACTGCTGAGCGAATAGCGTCGAGTGTCCACGGTCACCTGTCGTTCGGCCATCGCTTCCAGCAATGCACTTTGAGTGCGAGGCGTTGCGCGATTGATTTCGTCGGCCAGCAAAACGTCGGCGAAGACCGGACCTTCGCGAAATTCAAATTCGTGAGTACCCTGATTAAAAATGTTGAACCCTGTGATGTCGCTCGGAAGCAAATCGGGTGTACACTGGCATCGAGAGAATCGACCGCCGATGCCTGACGCCAAAGCCTTGGCAAGCGTCGTTTTTCCAAGTCCCGGTTTGTCTTCCAGCAACAGGTGACCATTAGCCAGAAGACACACCAAAACCAATTCGACAACCTCTGGCTTGCCTCGCAAAGTAAGATTGAGCCGCTCGCGCAGCTGCGACAAGGCCACGAGATCACTCGTAGAAGAAACGCACAGTTCCGCCACAGTCATGAGTAAGCAACTTCCGGATTCGAAGAGTTCAAATTCAAGGGGTTCAATGGTGCGGATGGAGCATTAGATTCCAGCCGATACTTGATGGCCGACGTCCGTAGCTCTGCCAGCATGAACAATCGGCTGACCTGGCCACACGTGGATTCGACGTCAGCCTTCATCACCGCAGTTTCGAGATCGTCAACTCCATAAACCGCCCAATCTGCTAACTGCAGAAATTCAGCGACGGCCAATGGAGTTTCAGAACGTGTCTCAAGATGTGTTTGTTGTCTTCGAAGCCATGATGTAAACGTCGTTCCGGAAGGACGAGCAAGTCTGGCGAAACGCAGTCGGCGTTCCAGCAAACGCATGGTTTGAAGGACTCGCCCACGCGCATTTTGTGCCGGACAAAATTGCCATGTGAGCGTATAGCCCAGATCTGCCAGTCGGTGACGTTTCACGTATGCCAGGACGGCGACGGCAGATGTGGTCAACGCGAACAGCCAATGTCGAAGTATCCATTGAGCACAGTCTGCCACCAGCATCATTGCCTGCTTCAACAGGCCAGGCGGAGGTGTCAGTACTTCGTATCCAGGCGTCGGCTCCAGCGTCACCCACGTGCCCGCGCCGACGAAAACTTCGCACCAGAAATGCACGTCCGACGAATGCACGGCCGTGTGACCATTGGAAATATCAAAGCGTTCCGGATTGGCATAGAACCCCGAAACCAGTCGTGTTGAATATCCCAGACTGCGAAGCATCAGCGTTGCAGCCGTCGCAAACTGATAGCTTGGTCCGCGCTTGGATTCGAACAGGAAATGCCCTGCGGGAAACCGACAATCTTCGGGAGCGTGGGCGGAACGATCGACCTTATAATTTGTCCGCAGTTGCTCACAGATGGCTTCGATCTGTTGATAACCGTGCGGAATTCCGGAAGTCCACGTCTGGGCGAGACTTCGAACTTCTGCCATTTGTTTGAGTTCCGGCAGCTGCGTTCTTTTAATGTCCGACAGCGCCTGAAACGTGAGATCGTCGTGATCATGGAGCAGCGAATGGTCCATGCATTCGGACTGCAGGTGAATGGCCGTGAATTCGGGCAATGACTTTCGATCCATTCTCAGGATCGTGTCGTTGTACCATTTGAACATGCCGATCTGATCAACCTTATCGATGTGCAGAGCCCGCAATTCCAGCGGCGCAGGAATAACGTTGGTACGAAGATTGATGACTTTCACTGCATGAGTTTCCTGCCCTGCAAAGACTCCCAGTGCGCGGCTCGCGCAGGGAATTTTCAGCCATGGACGGCCGTAACTGGACTCAATCGCAAGTCCGCGAGGTTCATCCTTGAGTGTTTCGGCGATCCAGTCGATGCCGTCGAAAATGTCGTACGTTTCCATCCGCAAATGCAGAGGAACTCGTCCGGCAATGTATAGCAGAGCAGTGCTCTCAAGATCCTTGATCTTCTTCTGATCTGGTCGAGTCGACTTCCGCAGAGTCGAAAATTCCCTGCCCGCCTTTTCTGTCTTCGCCATGCGAGCATTCACTTCCGCCAGCGTTTGAGGCGGCAATGCAATCGAACGATCCTGATCCTTCATCTTTCGAACAGGCTCGTCGAACGAATCGTTGAAGATATCGTACAGGCTCGGCTTGTCGTCGTCGGCGAACGGAGCGTCTTCGATGGGTCCAAAAGACTTGATGTTATCCGTTCCAGCGACGAGGTTCTCGCCGTCATTGACGCCGCCACGCGAGTAAGGATCGGATTCGCCGTCACCGCCCGAACCAGGCAGGAAACCGCGCATCGCCGTGATCGCACGATGACCTCCATCGGCCGATGCAAGCAACATCAGCAACGGAATCGATGGTCCAACGATCAGCCATCGCAGCGGCAGACGTCGCGTCTCGCCAGCGATTAATCGAGAACGAAGTGTGTCCCAGTGACTCGCGATCATCCAGCTGACAACTGCGAAGCCGTAAACAGCTATTAACCATTGAACGCGATGCTCGGAAGAGATGGCCGCACAAAAGATTGCCAGAGCAACTCCGATGATCACTGACAATCGCTGATACGCTACACGATATCCGAGCACTGCGGTTGCCAGCATCAGAGTCTTTTGGCTGTTCATCACCATCGTTTCAAATGGCCGACCCGTCTGAAAAAACCAGCGATGAAACGGTTCCCATAGCAGACTCAGCAGCACGACAACCAACAGCAAAGGAATAATCAGCGGCTTTTCGTTCATCAGAGCGAGTCGACGTCGGACCAGCCAGGTGAACCCAAATGTCGCGGCAACTTCGACCGCAATCTGAATCCACAGGGACTCGGAACTTCGACCTCGGTCTGCGTCGGCAAGCACAAAAATCAGTGACGCAAGCAAGGACAGAAGCACCGTCATCCAATGCAAAGATCCGGTCGTGCGACGAACCTGATGATCCGAGGCAGTCGCCGTTGTGCGCGAACGATGTGACGCCGTGATTCGAGACCGCGCGATTGACTCGCGTCTACCGAACATTGCAAGCGCCTTTCCATTGTCGCTGCAGGTCAACACTCGCGTCGATGGAATTGCACAGTGAAATCCATGAACTATGCGGCGATGGCGCTGTCGAAGTAACATTCTCCGACACGCTGATCACATGCTGACCGGCTCGGCAGAATCCATTCGAAGAAACTCCCTGCGGAGTTGTGATCACAATGTTGAATGACGGCGACTGTTGTCGCCGACTGAAATGCGATCGCTGACCGGTCAGTGTGGCCTGCGACAGCGAGTCCATCAAACGCTGAAAGCTATGCACAGATTCACCGGACACGAACAGTTGATTGTTCAGTGACAGCTCCACGCGGCAGTGCTGGCGATGCAGCGATTCACAAACGCTCGCGGCGACGTTGACAGCACGTTCCAGGGAATTTTGCAAATCTCGTTCGCCGGCACTTACGTCCGGATGGCTGGCGGAATCAACATCCAGAATAACTCGCACGGACGTAGTGGCCGGAGCCTGTCGTTCGCACACGATCATCTGCTGTTGACGGGCCGTCTGAGCCCAGTGGACTCGACGCAGCGAATCACCGCTTCGAAAGACTCGCGTCCCCAGCATATCACCAAAGTCACCAACTCGCCGATCGGCCAGTTGATCGTCTGACTGGTTGGATGACACGGCGTCAGGCAGACCAGCCAGCATCACTGTGGTGGGCCAGACGACGACACATCCATCGACAGTTGCTTTTCGAGACGCTCGATACAAACCAAACGGGAATCCGGTTTCCATCTCCGGATTCGCCAGTGGATAGCAACCTCGAAGCTTTGGAACGAACGACCATGAATATTCCACTGTCGACCAGCCTGGAACTCGCGCCAGCGAGACTCCTTCGTCGGTGTCATTCGTGTCTCGCAGAGCAAATCCCCGCACGAGTGATAATCCCCAGATCGGCCATGGCCATCGATTGCGAACTCGAAGGCGAACCATTACCGGCTGACCGACTCGACTTCGTCGTGCGTCAAACATCAAATGAACATCGACGCCACGCATCGCCAGCCATGGTAAGGCAACACCAATGCCACCGACCAGCAGCAGAATGGCGGTGATGAACAGAGCTTCCGTCTTCAGAAAAACGCCGCACAGCAGCGAGATCCCAGCAGCCAGCAGCAGGCTCCACAACGGACTCTTCAACCAATACAACCAACGATTGGCCCCTGGGCAGAAGTCATGATTCAACGCTGTATTCGTTCGCTGAAGCGATTGAAGCAACCGTGCCAGAGGGCGATGAGTAAAGTTCGAAGTTGCCTGCGAATCGCTGGAGAAAAATGTCATCGACATTGTTGTTGCCTTATTGAGAGAGCACAGTGGCTGAGAACGTTTTTTATGACATCAAAACTCACCCACAACTTCACCACCCTGAATTGTGGCGAGGGATTGATAAACACCCCTGTCGATGTTTTCGGAGATGAAGCGAACAGAGCCGTCGCCCAGGCAGAACTGAGCTCCGCCAACGTGATGACTGCTGAAGTCATCGAAATGTGTCGCCGGATGATTCGGCGGATGATCGGCCGAGCCACAAACGCGCTGAAATGCCTCTTCGCCCTCCGCGATCATGCCCGGCCATGTAGAAAACCAGTCCAGACTCGGAACAGTCTTTCGCTCGCCCACCATAAACGTGTTGGTTGTTCCGTCTGTGATATTGGCGATGCGAACTTTGCTGTTGTGATAAAAGACTCCATTACCCTTGCAGGTTCCGTCCGCCATGACCGGAAGAGTCCCGGGAGCATTTTCACAACCATCCAGTTCTTCAGTTCCGAAGTTGCCGATGTAGTTTGCAATCGGCAAACCCGTGATCGGGACGCCGCTGCCTTCTTCTGCAATGACGAAGAACTCCGGCTGCGGATCAGACGGACACTTGTACGCAGCTATTTGATTCCGAAGAAACACAGCATTCGCCGGATCTGTCAACGGCAGGCTGGCATTGAACTGACTATAAATGTTGGCCTGTTCGATATACGGCAGAATCATTGTGGCCCAGCCGACTCCGCTTGTGCCTTCATGGGCACTCGGAGCTCCAGTGTCATCGACCGCGATCCAGCCCGGCGGAAATACCTGGGCAACATCCAGATAGTTGTGAAGAGCCAGACCAATTTGTTTCAGATTGTTTTTGCATTGAGTCCTGCGAGCAGCTTCGCGAGCCTGCTGCACTGCAGGCAGCAATAACGCAATCAAGATGGCAATGATTGCAATCACAACAAGCAATTCGATCAGCGTAAATCCACGCCCTGCACCAGAAACGTTTTTCATGAGATTGATATCCAAAAAGGTAGTCTGCAGCACTTGCCACAGGTTTATTGTTCAGAAAGAGACACCTCGCCGCGGCCGCTAAGTGCACGGACTGGTCGGACCCGTGTAACGCACCGCACAGGCCGCAGACGAGATGATTCCCTGAAAGTCAGGAGAGGACATGCGAACGCTTGACGTTCGCGTCGAGAGAGAAGTGGTGCGGATAGGGCAGACACCATCAAAAATTCAATCACTCGAACAACGCAGCTTCATCGCGAACGAATGTCCTGAACCAAGATAGCGCAAACACGACTGTACGCGACTGCTCGCGTGACATCATGGATAGCACGACTCACGCAGCAGGCGGAGCACGGCATTGCAAAGGCAGACAGAATCCCAGCAGAGGATCTGCACACTCAGGCACTTCAATGACGCCAGTTTGCTCGACGAATTTAGGTAGCTCGATCAGTACGACGAGCACTCTCGGAGCAGAAATTGCTTGACAAATGGCACAATTCGAACAATCGTGCGGGGCTGGGGTGGAAGGTGACTCTTCGCCGCCAGATTTATCTGAGTCGCTGCAATCCGCAGCAGCGCAACAGGCCGATTTCGTCGAGTGATGATGGTGACAGCACGTTGTTTGGGAATGTTGCTCAATTAAGGACGTGCAACAAGAGCCATCGACAACGGTATGCAGCCACGGCGCACCCGACGGAAGTAGAAGCTGCCAAAGAATCAGCAGCCATGTCAAATTTTGAGTGCGATGCGGAAGCATGCTCTCTGGGCCATGGAGGATGAAATGAAAGGCTCCGAGCCCGACCAGTGGCTCACAGTGTATGCGTTACTTACGTCAGGTACAAAGGGAATTACGACACAAATCACCGAATTCGGTCTGCAATTTCCGTTTTTCGCAAATACTATGTCACAGAGCAATGCCTTCCAAACTAGCCACCTTGACCGAATCGATCGATTCACCGGTGTCGATTCCTCCTGAACTCTCGGCCACTGACGATTGGATGCAGTGCTTTGTCTGAACTGTTCACGGTTCGGGAAATTTGCGACTTCCCCAGTGTTACGAACGGTTCCGAAATAAGATCGTGAAAAGTACGTCAGGCTTTCCAGCCTGACACTAAGCGAAACAAATCAGCCTGGAAAACCTGACGCACGCTATTCGAGCCAGGTTCCTGAAAGGATCGTCGATCTATTGAATGAGCGAATAGATTCGTCACGTGTTATAGATTTGTTATTGCTGGTTGCGAGCCTAACCTTGGGGCGAAAAGTGTCTGACCGACATCTGTAAATCAGAATTCGGCGTGCCCCGTGTGTGTCAAACTATGATGACTGCCTTGAAAACTACCTATTCATTAGAAATCTATGTCCGGTTCTTGTTTCGAGTAGACTCTGAACCATGTCTTCCGCTTTCCAAGGAGTTCTTCCAATGCAATGCCCCGTGTGTGATTCCAGCCTGCAAATGACAGAACGTTCTGGAGTTGAAATTGACTACTGCCCGGCCTGCCGAGGTGTCTGGCTTGATCGCGGCGAACTTGACAAGATCATCGAACGTTCGGGCCATGACGGTGCTGGGGGAAAGTTGTCCGAAGACCGCGAACGGCACTATGACTTGCGCGATTCTTCAGCGTCGAAGGACCATTCTAAACCCAGGAAAAAGGAGTCGTTCTGGAGTGAATTGTTCGATTTCGGTTAAGCTGCAGCTTGCGGTTCAAAGCAGATCTCCAGGATCTTCCGCAGACCATCACGGATCAGCGAACTCAAGAGGGATTAGCGATCCCGTCGCCTATCAGCAGATGGATGATTCAGCGTTTGCTGATTTCGCTTCAGTTTCGAAAGGATCAAAGTACATGCCGTCCCTGCACATTTTCAGTCGCTGCGTTTTAGTTCTCGGTTTGTTTTTCTCCATCGTCGTCGGGGCATCTGCTGCTGACGTCACACTGGAAAACGTTGCAGCACCATCGGCCAATACGGCTGACGAGGCAATCTCCAAAGAAGCATCACTTGAAAAGGCAGCACACTTTCTGGATTCCGCAGCGCTCACATGGCAGAAAGACCGTAAGTGTTTCACGTGTCACACAAACTTCGCTTTTCTCTACGCGCGACCCGCGATTTCAGCGGACAACACAGCTCATCAACAAGTCCGTGCGTTTGCAGAAGAACTTGTTCAAAAGCGATGGGAAGATCAGGGGCCACGCTGGGATGCCGAAGTCGTTGCCGCCGCCGCCGCACTCGCATTCAATGATGCCGCAACCACCGGCACACTCCACGCCGCGTCGCGCGCAGCACTCGACCGCATGTGGACAGTTCAAAAAGAAGACGGCGGTTTCAGTTGGCTCAAGTGCGACTGGCCACCGATGGAATCTGACGATCACTATGGCGTCACACTGGCGGCCATTGCCGTGGGAGTCGCACCAGACGGCTACGCGGCAACTCCTGCAGCGCAAAAGGGCATGGAAGGCATGCGCCGCTGGCTGAAAGCAAACGCTCCTCCGACGCGGCATCATCAGGCAATGCTGCTGTGGGCTAACAGCTATGTTCCTGATCTGATCACTGCCGAAGAAAAAGCCGTGTCGATTCAGCAATTGAAGGCACTGCAAAAATCTGATGGCGGCTGGGCTCTGGCGACACTTGGCGACTGGAAACGCGGCGACGATCTGGAACAAGACACCGAACACAGCGACGGTTACGGCACGGGGTTTGTCCTGTACGCACTTCGTCGAGCCGATGTGTCCTCTTCTGAAGAAGTCATTCACAACGGCGTGAAATGGCTGAAATCCAACCAACGCGAAAGCGGCCGCTGGTACACACGATCGCTCTTTAAGGACAACCACCACTTCATCAGTCACGCCGGGACGGCAATGGCCGTGATGGCATTGAAGAGTTGTGAGGAAACTAAAGTCGGGCAGTCGAAATAGACTGTAAATTTTCTCCGCCAGGCGAGCGGCAGGGCGTCACCCTCCGGTACGATGCGACTGGCACGTTGCACAAACACCGTTCGCAGCAGGCTGAAGACTGTACTCCAACGAATCGCAGGTGTACCGGAAAGCTGACGCATGCCGCTCGCCAGAATGAACGGAATTCTATGACACAATCATGCATGCTTATGAACGCGGTGACAGTTTTGGGCAGAAAAACCCATTCATTCAATCGGTGGCCAAATAACCAAGCGGAGCCGATTGGCGCGGTTGACTTGCCATGTGAGAAACCGCCGCCGCCAACTCGGCCGAATCTTTTGTAGTCTACTACTTTCAGAAGATCCATTGATACAACACAAATGTCTCGTTCACTTCTGGATATCGAGCGATCAACAAGAGGTCCGTCCCCTCTTGGTGTTGATCACCATACCCATCTGAGACGTAAATTGTTGTTGCTTTCGATTCGCGAAACTCCCACTCTTTGGGAATGGACTGTTGCAGCTCCTTGAATTTTGTGTGTGCAGTTGTCGATTGCTTGAGATTCAGGTCTGCTATCAAACGATTGATTTCGTCGTCTTCTCCGACAATGCGCCAAGCAAACTTTGAGTCTACGAAATCATTGCATCTATACGTTGTAAGCGAGCGGACGATGTTCGGGTACTTCGCGATCAGGTCAGCCATTGGCAGAGGCCATTCGGTCTGGTTGACGACAGCCGGAGGACGACCACATCCAATGGCGATTGTCACCAGTGCGATTGCCGCGTTGGTCAATAGTGGTGATGCTCTACAGGACATTGTGTTCCAGGCTGACTTCAATAACTGAACCGGCCAGAAACCTGGCACTAGTCCAGTTTACTTTCTTATTCTGGTGACGAACTACGTAATCAGTTCGTTGATCACCTTGGCCGGCATGACCCCCGTGAGTCTTTGATCGAGGCCCTGATACTTGAAGTTGAATCGTTCGTGGTCGTAGCCAAGCTGATTCAGGACCGTGGCGTGGAAGTCGCGAACGTGGACGGGATCTCGGACGATGTTGTAACTGAAGTCGTCGGTTTCGCCGTAGATTGTTCCGCCTTTGAAACCGCCGCCAGCCATCCACATGGTGAAGCAGCGAGGATGATGGTCGCGGCCGTAGTTCGACTTTGACAGTCCGCCCTGCGAATAGATCGTGCGACCGAATTCGCCGCCCCAGATGATCAACGTTTCATCCAGCAGACCGCGTTGCTTGAGGTCTGTGATCAGGCCGTATGTTGCCTGATCAAGGTCACGGCATTGATCTGGCAGACGACCGGCGACGTTGGCGTGTGAGTCCCAGTTGTTGTGATAAATCTGCACAAAACGCACACCGCGTTCCACCATACGGCGGGCCTGCAGAATCGTGTTGGCCAGTGTTCCGGGTTTCTTCGCTTCGTCGCCATAGAGTTCAAAAGTCGAAGCTGGTTCCGATGCCAGATCCGTCAGTTCCGGTACACTGGCCTGCATGCGAAACGCCAACTCATACTGAGCAATACGGGTCTGGATTTCAGGATCACCAATCTGTTCATAGTTGAGTTGATTCAGACGATTTAAACCATCCAGCGTCGTCCGCCGTACGGCAGTTGGTACGCCGCTCGGATTATTGATGAACAGAATCGGATCGCCGGAGGATCGGAACGACGTTGCCGCATACTCGCCTGGCAGATAACCCGATGACCACAACCGAGCGGAGATAGCCTGGACTTGTTCCTGGTTCGTTGGCCGCGCCACCATGACAACAAATGACGGCAGGTTCTCGTTGAGCGATCCCAGACCGTAGGACATCCAGCTTCCGAGACACGGTCGTCCTGTGACCTGATTGCCAGTCTGCATCAGACTGATGGCAGGTTCGTGGTTGATGGCTTCTGTGTACATGCTGCGGACGAAACACATTTCGTCGGCGACTTTTTTCGTCCATGGCAGAAGTTCTGACATCCACATTCCGCATTGGCCGGCTTTTTCAAATTTGAACATGGACGGTGCGATCGGGAAGCGAGCTTGCCCGGAAGTCATCGTCGTGAGACGTTGCCCGTTGCGGATAGATTCCGGCAGGTCTTTGTCGTACCAGTCATTCATCTGCGGCTTATGGTCGAACAGATCCAATTGCGACGGTCCACCAACCATGTGCAGATAGATGACGTTTTTGACCTTGCCCGGAAAATGAGTCGGCACAGCGCCGTTAAAACCGGCTTGGTGACCCACCATATCGGCTTGCAATGGTTGACCCAACATTGATGCCAACGCTGCCGCGCCGACGACGTTGGAACCCTGTGAAAAGAAATATCGCCGCGTCATGTTCTGACGGAATTGTTCGAAGGTGTTCATTGTGTATTTCCTGTCTACTTATTCAGGACCTCATCCAGATTCATCATTTCATTACACAACATCGTCCATGCGGCGAGCGTAGTGACATCAAGGCTGGCGTCTGGCTTGGAATCGCCAGTCTTGATTAACTCCGCTGCTTCGGACGGATGATCTTTGTAAAACGCCGTCAACTGGCCGAGTGATTCGATCAGCACAGGCAATTCTTCCGTTCGAAATTCACGCGACAGCAATCTTCGTGCGGCCCATTGCAGTCGCTGTTCGTCGGTCGAACCGCCTTGCTTCAGAATGTGCTCGGCAAAGCGACGAGCAGCCTCGACGAACTGCACGTCGTTCAGTGTCACCAATGCCTGCAGAGGCGTATTCGTTCTATCACGACGCACCGTACACTGTTCGCGGTTTGGCGAGTTGAAAATATCCAGCGACGCGGGCGGAGCCATGCGTTTCACAAACGTGTAGAGACTGCGTCGGTAAAGATCGTCGCCTTGATCCTGAACATAACGCGACGTTGTGCTGCCATTCATCGCGATCGATTCCCACACGCCCGGCGGTTGGTACGGCTTGACGCTGGGACCGCCGATTTTCGGAACAAGTAATCCGCTCACTTCCAATGCGTAGTCGCGGACCATTTCAGCATCCATGCGAAACCGAGGCCCGCGCGACAGTAGACGATTGGCCGGATCTTTTTCAAGCTTTTCGGGAGTGACCGTGGCGGCCTGTCGATACGTCGCAGACATCACGATCATCTTCACGAACTTTTTAATATCCCAGCCGCCTTCACGGAATTCGACCGCCAGCCAGTCCAGCAGATCCTGATTGATTGGAATCTCGCCAGACACACCAAGGTCGCCCGTCGTGCGAACAAGGCCCGTGCCGAAGATCTCCTGCCAGAACCGGTTCACCGTCACGCGTGCCGTGAGCGGATGTTCGGGCTTCAAAAGCCACTCTGCAAATCCCAGGCGATTTCGCGGCGCGTCCTGCGGGAATGGAGGAAACGCGGCGGGAGTTCCCGGCGTGACCTGATCGCGACGCTGATCGTATTCGCCGCGATACAGCACGAACGCCATCGCAGCCTCTTTTTTTTCATTCATTACGTGAGCGATCGTACCCCGCGCACGGATGTCGGCTTCTTCTTTTTCCAGCGAAGCAAGGTTTGTGGCACATTCCTGAAATGAAGCGTCGAACTTCTTCAACCAGAAGTTGTAGAGCTCGTTTGTTTCTTCGGGTGTACGTTGATCAACGGCTTTCGCCAGAGTTCCCTGGAAACGGCTCAGCTTCGCCAAAGAATCCACTTCCGCCGCTGAGAGAACTCGGCGCTGAATTCGCAAGTCCTGAATCGAGCCCGTAAACGGACTGTCGGAAGACCGTGACCCAATCTTCCACGGGACGTCATTGCGTATCGTGGAATCGTCGAGCCTATCATTTTCGATGTTCTTATCCTGCACGGCTCCATTAATATAAACCTGCAGGCCGGATGCCTTGCGAGATCCGTCGTAGGTCACCGCGACATGCACCCATTCATTCGCAGGAACCTGAGCTTTGCTCACAACCTTCATACCCTTATCCGGCCACGCGCTGATGATGTGCATTCCAACGCGGCGCTGCTGCATCCAGAAGTCCCAGCCGCGATAACCGGGGCCGTTTGCCATTCGCGCAGAAATCGCGCCGTTGCCGTCGTTCGCCGGGACATTGATCCATGCCGCGCAGGAAAACGCTTCGTCGCTTTCAAAGTCACCGACGTCTGCCAATTCGCAGGCTGTCCCCTGGACTTTGATGGCCTTGCCATTTGCACCATCCGTCCAGCTGGCCGAATCATTCAACGTGACTTCAACGGAGCTGTCATCGAGCGTCAGTGCCAGCGATTTGCCCTGCCCTTCGTTAAGGTGCGCTAATAAATGCAGGCCGTCGGCTGAGACTGGTTCGCCCAGTGTTTCTGGTGTTGCGGTGGTGGCCCAGGTTTCGAATTCCGGTCGAGCGGCCTTGCGACGTTCTTCAAGGCTCGTGCGAGCTGTTGTGATCAGCGGCGGAAGTGCGTCGAATCTTTCGCGATCAGTTGCCATCGGGACGGCAATAATCGGTGGCGTGTCTTTGATATTGCCGTCGCGAACAGCCTGCGTTGTGTTATTAAAGAACGCCGCCATCTCGTAAAACTCTTGATGGCTAAGCTGATCAAACTTGTGACTGTGACAAGTTGCACAACCAGCGGTCAGCCCCATCCAGACAGCGGAAACAGTTTCCGTGCGATCGCGCGTGTAGAGTACGGCGTATTCTTCGTCGATGATGCCGCCTTCGTTCGTCGTCATGTTGCAGCGATTGAATCCGGACGCCACTTGCTGGTCGAGCGTCGCGTTGGGTAACAGGTCACCCGCCAGGTTCTCAATCGTGAACTCATCAAACGGCATGTTCTTATTGAAGGCTTTGATCACCCAGTCTCGATACGCCCAGATCTCACGATAGTTGTCGAAGTGAATGCCGTGCGTGTCGGCATAGCGAGCGTAATCCAGCCAATAGCGTCCACGATGCTCACCCCAATTCGGGCTGGCCAGCAGCGAATCCACCAGCGTTTCGTAGGCATTCGCCGACTTGTCGTGTACAAACGCAGCAACAACTTCCGGTGCTGGAGGAATTCCGGTGATATCCAGACTCACGCGTCGCGCGAGTGTACGACGATCGGCTTCAGCGGCTGGCGTCAGGCCGTTTTCAAAGAGTTTCTGCAGCACGAAATTGTCGATGCGATTCTTTGGCCAATTGGCGTGCGTGGCCTTCACGGACTCCGGCACCGCTGGCACTTCGGCTTTTACCGGAGCAATATACGACCAATGCTGCTGGTACTCCGCTCCGCTTTGAATCCAATCGACCAGCAACTTTTTCTCAGCATCATTCAATGGTTTTTTAATTTCCGGCGGAGGCATGATCTCTTCCGGATCGTGGCTCATGATGCGGCGAATCATTTCGCTTTCGTCTGGCTTCCCCGGACTGATCGCGCCGTGTTCAATGGCGGCGTCTCGTTGATCCATCCGCAGGTCCGCTTTGCGAGACGCACTGTCAGGACCGTGGCAGGTGAGACATGTCTCGATGAAGATGGGACGAATGTCGCGATTGAACTGAATCGCATCCTGAGCACAGACAACGTTCAATAATACGAATGTCGTGGCGAAAGCAGCCACACAGCGAGTCGTGGTCATGGCAATCAGCTTTGTTCGAAAGGCAGGAAGTTCAAAGGCAGGAATGTATGTTCTCAGGGTGACAACTGAACATTAGTCCTGTCAAGTATTCTTAATTGTACGCAGATATGAGTCCCGAATCCGGGTTCATCCTGTCAAAACCGGCAACCGGGAATTTTTGATTTGCGATTGCCGATTTGCGATTTTAAATCAAAAATCGGCAATCATAAATCCTCCTCCTGCTTTAACCGGCGATACAACGTCTTCCGATCGACGGCAAGGATGCGCGCGGCTTCCGTGCGGTTGCCTTGAACGCTGGCGAGGACTCGTTGAATGTATTGGCGCTCAACGGCTTCCAGTGTCTGCAGTTCGGCTGGGTTCGATGTATCGATCCGAAATGTTGATTGTCGATAATCACGAATTCGATCGGGCAAGTCATCCACGATCAGCTTTTCAAATTCCGTTAACGCGACGGCGCGTTCGATGACGTTGCGTAGTTCACGAACGTTGCCTGGCCAGTCGTAGTTCAAAAATCGCTCGGCAACCGATGGCTGAAAGTCGCCGACGTTTTTGCCCATATCTCGAGCAAACGTTTGCAGCAAACTTCGAGCAATCAACAGCACGTCGTTGCCGCGAGAACGCAATGGCGGCAGGTCAAGCTGAATTACGTTGATCCGGAAATAGAAATCTTCGCGATAGCGACCCGCTTCCACGGCAGCTTCCAGATCGCGATTGGTGGCTGTCAGAATTCGAGCGTCGAATGCGATCTCTTTGTCACCACCCACCGGACGTACGGTTCGTTCTTCCATTGCGCGTAGAAGTTTGGCTTGCAGCGCCAGTGGAAAATCCCCGATTTCATCCAGAAACAGCGTGCCACCCTGAGCTTGCTGAAACAAACCTTTCCGGTCAGCCCGAGCATCCGTAAAAGCACCTTTGGCGTGGCCGAAGAGTTCGCTTTCAAGTAAAGTCTCCGGAATTGCAGCGCAGTTGATGCCGACAAGTGGTCCGTTCTTGCGCAGGCTGTGGCGATGAATCGCGCGAGCGACAAGTTCTTTGCCTGTGCCACTTTCACCCGTGATCAGCACATTGGCAGACGTCGGGGCAATCTTGCGAATCTGATCGAACAGCTTTTGCATCGGAGGACTGGCTCCGATAAGTTCTTCGAATCGATCCGCCGGCTGTGGCTTTTCGGTCAGTCGCCGTACTTCTTCCTGAAGATTGTGGTGGCGGACAGCGCGATCCATCACAACCGCCAGCAATTCCATTTCCACGGGCTTCGTGACAAAGTCCCAGGCACCCGCTCGAATGGCTTCGATCGCAGTTTCCATGCTGCCGAAAGCTGTCATCACAACGACCGGAATGTCGGGACGATTCGCGACAACTCGTTCACACACCTGCAAGCCATTCACGCCAGGCATGTGCATGTCGGTAAGTACCACCTGCGCATCGGTGGCCGACAGAGCATCCAATGCAGCCGTTGACGACGTGTATCCGCTGACTTTGTAACCACGCAGCGCGAGATCCGTTTCCAGCAAATCGACCATGCTGCGTTCGTCATCAATGACAAGAATATGTCCCTTCACAATTCGACCTCCACGGGCAAATAGACGGCAAACGTCGTCCCTTGCCCGCCTACGCTTTTAACTGTCATCCAGCCACCGTGTTCGGCGACGATTCCATGTGCGATGGAAAGCCCCAAACCTGTCCCCTGACCGACATCGCGAGTGGTACAAAAGGGTTCGAAAACGTGTGGCAGCACGGCTTCCGTAATTCCGTCACCGTCATCCGCCACTGTGACGCGAACCACGCGACTCGGCGAACTCGCGGCAGCTTCCGGCGAGCTTGCGTCGCAAACTTCTGCGGCAATCTGAATGTTGACGCCTGTCTCCTTCGAGAGCAATGCATTCATCACCAGGTTCGACAACACTTGCTGAATTTGTGCAGCGTCTGCGTTGACCATCATGGCTTCGGGAAGATGTTTCGTGATTTCAAGGTGGGCACCTTTGTTTTTGATGATTGAATCCATCAAATTTGTCGTTCGATCCATGACGGAGTTCAAATTGCAGAGCGTGCGATTGGGTGACGAGCGTCGGGCGAAGTTCAATAGCTGCTGAACGATGCCCGTCATGCGAGTCGCTTCGGATTGAATCGTCTTCGCGCTTTGAACGACGTCTTCATCACCAAGTTTTCCGCCGGCAATCAACCCGGCACGACCGCTGACAACGTTAAGCGGTGTGCCGAGTTCGTGGGCAACGCCGGAGGCGAGCCGCCCGACTGTTTTAAGTCGGTCGCCATGCCGCAGTTGTTCAATGGCTTCGATCCGTTGCGCGGATTCTCGCTGCACGGCCTGTTGCGATTCGTCCAGTTTTGCACTCATCGTATTCAGAGCTGTCGCCAGCGTCGCAAGTTCATCCGATCCGCTGACCAACACAGGCGAGCGCAGATCTCCAGCGGCGATTTGCTGTGTCTTCAGCATCAGTGCCTGCAGCGGACGACCGATCAGTCGCAGCCCGACAATGCCAACCAACAGCATCGCCGCAATAATCATCGCGCCCATGAGAAGAATTGTGCGCTGCACGGTGCTGCGAGTGTATTGATCGCGCCGAGCAAGCGACTCGGCCATCTCCAGTGCGCCGCGCCGGCTGTCTCCAATCAATTCGACTGGAAAATATGTGCAGTACAAACCGGCCTCGTTGAGTTCTCGCACACGGACTGAAGTGAGTTGTCCTGATTTCAATTCTGCCAACGCAGATGATGGAGCAACGGGGCGAGTTGTCTCATCCGCTGTTTCGTCGAGCCAGACCCAGCGGATGCGAACCTGTTGTTCGTCGCCTTCAATGCTGGCGACGAAGCGTAACATTCCGCCTCGACCAGCCGACCGCCACGCATCCAGCAGCATGGGTTGCACGGCAGTGACCAATCGCGCATGACGCGCCGTCATTTCTTCTTCAAAGAAAGCAATCTCGCGCTGAACTGACAGATAACCGCTGATGCCCACCAGTCCACAGGCGACGAGCAGCATCAGCAGAATGATTTTGAGAGTCAGCTTCATAGCTTATGACTTTAGTTCTGCAGCTTTCCCTATGGCCACGCTTTGACCATCGACAATTACGTGGAGAGGTTTCTCAAAGGCATTTGTGCGAAGCATTGCCAATCCAATGGAACCATGGTCGGTGCTGGCTGCAGAAGTGACCGTCCCTATGGTCGAGTCACCTTCTGTCAGGATGCTGGTGCCCATGATTTGTGCGGCAGGTGCTTTCGATTCCACACATCTCAACGCACGGTTGACGTGGCCCATCGCGTCCAGGCGTGCGATCGGTTCCTGACCAAGGTAGCAGCCTTTGACGTAGCTGATCGTTGCGGCGTTGCGTTCAGCTTCCGGTGCCATATTCTCGATCGACATGTCCTGATTAATGATCGGGAATCGTTCGCGCATGCGGAGTTGTTCGAACTGCGATTCAGCAGCGGAAACGTTTTCCGTTGGTATCACAACGTTCGAATCTCTCGGTTTCGCGAACCATAACATTGGAGTGTCAGCCCAGGAAAGACACATCGCCACGGCCGCGAACGGCACTGCAGTGCCGTTTTGAGATGCGATCTTTATGCAGCTCAACGGTTCTTTCAGCAGGCTGTCTGCAGTGCTCGCATTCACCGGATTGTCGAGATTGCTGGTAGCACGAACAGCAGCGAGCAACGATTGCGACGATGCTGAACCAATGGCAGCGACGGCCGATGTCGTTTCAGTCGCGGATTGGATCGTGACATCTTCGGTGATGATGTAGCGATTGAGATGTTTCAGGATGCCGGGCTCATCACCGCCCAGCATCCAGATTTCGTGACAGTCGTCAAGTGCCAGCACGTAGCCGTGAGCGATCACACGGGCTTTAACGTCACAGAAGAATGCCTCGCAGGCTTTTCCGCTGGGCAGTTCTTTGATGTTGTTTGTGCAGAAGTTGTGCAGATATTTTGCACGATCTTTGCCTTTGACAATGAGTCGCGAAAGTCTGGCGAGGGGGAGGAGCATCACGCAAGTGGTTCCAATATTTCGTACGCCCCCGGTCGGAGACGCAATAAGAGATTTTAACATCAGACAGGAAATAACAGAGTTGTCTTTGCCGCCATCATCACGGCGGAGCGTGATGGCTACATTTTGTAAAACAAAATCAATCCGAGCCAGCAGGTCATAACGCAACTTCCTTACTTTTTCGCGGCGGCGGCGGCGGCTTTTGCGGCTTCTTCCTGGGCTTTGCTCAGTTCAGGATTTGGAGTGGAGTCTCCTTCAACTTCACCGCGAATCCACTTCACACCAGCAGTGATCGAATCCAGAAATCGTCTGTCCAGCCATGTGGCTTCATTGTGGCCAAGGTTGTTGAAATACACTTTGCCTTCGCCGTATGACTTCACCCATGCGACCGGAACATGACGCGGTTCGGATGGCGTACAGCGAGTCATATCGAGACTCATCAACACGCGAACTTTTTCTGGCTGCCAGTTCTTGTACTGATAGATTTCGTCTTTGATTGTGAATTCTTTTCCGAAGGGTTTCATCATCGGATTTTCAGGTTCATGGACGTGGATCGTCACAGTTGTTCCTGATCCCCAGGGATGGCCGTCGAATGTTCCGCCAATCATATCCCAATAGGGTTGATAGTCACCGTAAGTGTCGGCGGCGGAATGGAATCCAATGAAGCCGTGGCCTTTGGCCGTCAACCATTCCTTGAAGAAGTAGTCGCGGTCGGCATCGGCGATCGGCAGCTTGCCGGTTGTGTAGAACATCACAATGTCATAATTCTGCAGATTCGCTTTGGTGAAATCTTCGGCAGCATCCTGAGTGCAATCAACGGTGAACAATTCTGTCGAGTGCCCCAACTGAATCATGGAGATTTCAGAAACAGCCAGTTTCTTTTCGCCATCCTGCTTGTCGCCGTCGGGGCGTTTGACGCTGCTGTGAACAAAGCCCGCGCTTTGGGTCAGCATCAGAATACGAGAGGGTGCAGCCTTTTCAGCCGCGGAGACAACAACACCGCTGGTTGCGACCGTAATGCCAACGATGAGACTCAGGAACAGATTTTGAAAGTGCATGAAAAATCTCCAGTCAGGAAAATTGAAACAAAGCGGCCGGCCGAACCCGTCGGTGGATGGCCGAATCAGGCAGTGGATGGTTCCGGCACCTGTGAAAATGGCCAACACCTCGTTCCTCGTTCCCGCCGCCGTTGCCATTGTCTAAACATAGCGGACTTTTTTCCAGGCATCAGAATCGTTGAAGGGATCAAACAGCGATGCAATTCCTGCCGCTGCCAGTTCTGGACCGGTGATAAAGCGGCCTGGTCGAGTCCAGCTTTGCAGCAAATCCTGCGGCACATTCATCATCGTAGACAACAGCGAATCCATGCGAGTTTCCAGATCCTTAAAATGGCGAGCCCATTCGGTGGCTTCTTCCAGTCGCACGTCTTCATCCGATTGCCAGCGCATGGGATGAAACAACAGCGTTGAATGTGGTGTGACCAGTCGCTGTTTGCATGCGGCAAACGGGATCAGCGCCGCTGATGAGCATTCACCAATCACAATTGCGGTGACTCGCAGCGCGCGGAGCCTGATGAGTGTGCCGAGCGACAGTCCAGTGTAAACGCTGCCGCCGCAGGAATCAAAATAAATCACCCCTTTGCTGCCGCGCGGGACTGCCGTGAAATGTTCCAGCAGGTCGGATTGACGTTCCGTCAGATCGCCGCAGATGGAGTATTCCCATGGCGGATTTGAGCCGCGTGACTGGTTCTGAAACCACTGTTTTTGCGGCGACCGGATTCTGGATATGTTTTTCTTTTCGTCGTCCATTCGCTTTCGGCCGTTCTATTTCATCCAAGTCCACTTGCTGCGACCACGCTGATTCCGCCGACAGTTCACTGCCAGCCAGAGCCGCGTGACCTTGAGTCTTGTCCTTGTGCAGCTTTAAGCCAAACTTGGCAAATCGTGCATGGCCCAGCAAGTTGGAGTCCAGCCTTTAGGCTGCTGCGATTCCTGCGATTCCTGAAATTCTGCCTGCAAGCCGGGGCCATCGCAACTTGCGCGGACGCTGTCTGACCCTACTTACCGAGTATCCACGCAAACAATCCACGAGCCAGATGCATGCGGTTTTCTGCCTGCTGAAACACAATGCTCTGCGAACCGTCCATGACGCCGTCTGTCACTTCGAGGCCGCGTTTGGCGGGCAAGTCGTGCATGAATTTGGCGTCCTGCGGAGCGGCCTGCATCAATTCTTCATTGACCTGGAAATCTGCAAAAGCCTTCATTCTTCGCACAGCATCATCTTCCTGACCCATGCTGGCCCAGACGTCTGTGTAAACAACATCGGCAGTCTTTACGGCTTCCTTCGCTGAATGCACCTGATGGACGTCGTGCTTTGGATAGCGTTTACTGAGTCCCTTCATGAAGTCGCTGGAAAATTCAAATCCCTCCGGTGCGGCAAGCGTCAGTTTCATGCCCGACATGGCAGATGCAATGGCCAGCGACATTGACACATTGTTGCCGTCACCGACAAATACCAGATGCGTGCCTTTGAGTTTTCCAAAAGTCTCCTGGATTGTCAGCAAGTCAGTCAGTGCCTGACAGGGATGACGTTCGTCGGACAAACCGTTGATCACAGGACAACTGGAGTGCTTTGAAAAATCTTCGATCAACTGATGCGAAAAAGTTCGCATGGTGATGATGTCGCTGAACGAACTGAGCACCTTCGCAATATCCTGCAGCAATTCGCGACCGTTGAGTCCGGCTTCCGCCGTTGTCAGAAAAATTCCGGAACCGCCGAGATGAATCATGGCGGCTTCGAAACTATTACGAGTTCGCAGCGACGGCTTTTCGAATAACTGCGCAAGGACGCGGCCCTGCAGCAATGGGGGCCGTTCACCTTTTCTGAACAGTGCCTTCAGATCTGCCGCGCGTGTGAGCACGGCCGTCAGGTCCGAAGGCGTCAGATCATAAAGAGAGGTAAGATGCTTCATCGTTCTGCATCAGTGTTCAGGTCGTTGCATGATTGAGTCTGCAAACGGTTGTTTCAGAAAATGAAAAAGACTGAGCCGTCCCCACTCGCGGAACAACTCAGTCAGCCAGATATAACTGCGGTTCGAAAACTCAACTTTCAAACGACACATCTTGTGGTCTATCGCAGTGTTTGGTTGCGACTTCATACCATATTCGACACTGCTTAAGGCCCCGTGGGCGCGGATTCCCAAAACGGGAAACGGGAAGTGTGGCAACTTTTGCTCGCAGCGCTAAGTCCGACACGCCGAAAAAACACTGCTTTTTCGGCGTGCCGGCAAATCTTAACAATGGCTGAAAGCCCTTGACCCAAAGGAGCCTCCCGGCTCGTTGCCAATTCGTCGCTCACGTTGTTCGCTTGCAGAAAGATGCGCGCACCGTGCGCGAATGAAACTGAGTGAGACCCTAACCTAGGTGGCTGCTGGGGTCTCGCGGGCGTAGTCAAACATCGGGGATGACAGGTAGCGCTCGCCGGAATCCGGCAGAATCACCACGATCGTCTTGCCAGCACTTTCTGGACGAGCGGCAACTTTCAATGCGGCGGCCATCGCAGCGCCGCAACTGATGCCGCACAAGATGCCTTCCTCGCGAGCAACTCGCGGAGCCATTTCCATGGACTCTTCGTCGGTAACCTGGACAACTTCATCCACCAGTGACATGTCCAGAACGTCAGGTTTGAAACCAGCACCGATTCCCTGGATACGATGTTTTCCCGGCGCGCCGCCGGAGAGAACCGGACTGCCTGCAGGTTCAACAGCGATGGATTTGACCGCCAGACCTTTTTCCTTTTTCAGATAACGTGAGACACCGGTAATCGTTCCGCCGGTACCAACGCCGGAAACAAAAATGTCCACTTTGCCACCCGTGTCTTCAAAGATTTCCGGGCCGGTGGTGCGAAAGTGGATTTCAGGATTGGCTGGATTCTTGAATTGCTGAGGGATAAAGCAATTCTCCTGCTTTGCCATTTCTTCAGCTCGGGAGATAGCGCCTTTCATGCCTTCCGAACCAGGTGTCAGGATCAGGTTTGCTCCAAACGCCCGAAGGATGATGCGGCGTTCAATAGACATTGTTTCAGGCATCGTCAGCGTCAACTTGTAACCTCGAGCGGCACAAACATAAGCCAGAGCGATACCCGTGTTTCCGCTGGTGGGTTCGATCACTTCCATACCAGGCTTCAGGCGTCCGGAACGTTCGGCTTCCCAGATCATGGCCGAGCCGATACGGCACTTCACGCTGTAGGCGGGATTGCGTCCTTCGATTTTCGCCAGCACGGTTGCCTTCAGCCCGGCAGTCAGGCTGTTGATGCGGACTAACGGTGTCCGGCCAATGGTCTCGGAATTATCGCTGAAGATCGCCATCTGTATTGAACCTTATTCTCATGGGAAACGAAGTCATTTGATCCATCAACCGAAGTTTAACGATCAATGGTGACTTCGCAAATCTCAGGAAAAATCCGTTGCAGCTTCGAGGTAGTGCGGCTATCTCAGGCCGTCGGTGAGCTGCAGAATGTAACAAGGCGAGCGGCAGAATTAACTCTCACAAAGATATAGCCCTACCGAAGGAATTTGACCTGGGACAGGTCGGACTACGTAGGCAGATCTGTCCTCAGATCTGCATCCTTCAGCGTCGTCGATCGTAAACGGTTGTCTTGTCTGCAGTCTCGTCATGCACTCTGTGGCTGCGCTGGTGCAACGGTACTCCTGCGGAAAACCCACGCGAGCGCTACGAATAGCATGACAAGTGCGAGCTGGGAGACCATGAACAGCAGCATTGCAGCAAGTCGTCCCTCGGTAAATCCGTAGGAGTGAAGACCAGCTTGCAGTTGGTTCACACCAAACCATGACCATGTCGTCACAATGTTGCCGATGATTGCCAATACCGCCGTTCCGAAGTCACGGACGAGTTTTCCCCAGCGTGCATGCAGAATGAAGGCATTCCACAGCACAATCATCATCGCGCCGTTTTCTTTTGGGTCCCAGCCCCAGAAGCGTCCCCAGGAATCATCGGCCCACAGGCCACCCAGGACTGTGCCGACAAGGCTGAAGAAGATGGCGAAACAGATGACGCCATAAACCATTTTGCCGAACAGCTTGAATTCCTCGTTTGGCTTGTCGGCGGATGCAATACCTGCTGCTCGGCGATTAAGCACGGCCATCACGCAATAAGCGATTCCCATAAAGCCAGCCAGCATCGTTGCGACGTAACCGAGCGTAATACACACGACGTGGGTCGCCAGCCAGAACGTCGTATCCAGGACAGCCTGCATCACGCCCAGCGTATCGCCTTCATCCAGTGCGAGATAACCAGCGATCATCAAAGTCGCCGCTCCAACTGAAGCACCGATGAGATTGCCGATGCCATGTTTCAGCAGCAGTTCGATGAAGAAGCTGCCGAGCACGATGCCCCAGCCAATGAAGATGGCGGACGAATACAGATTGGTGACCGGAGGTCGGCCAGAGATCCACATACGCAGGATCAACGCCGCTGTGTGCAGCACAAAGGCCAGCAACATGAGACTTAACGAAATGTTGCGAAGCGTTTTTCCCGCGAATAGCCATCCGATAAAAGTTAATACGATGATCGGCAGGTAGATGCAAATCGTAAGGTAAAACGGTTCAGTAAAGTTAAACCAGGATTCCAGTTTCACCAGACTCAGGCTGAGATGCGGCACTTCCTCGGATTTCAGCGTTTCTCCATATGATGTAATGCCATTGTTGAAGGCATCAACATCCGATTCAGTCCATGCGGTGAGGATATTTTTGACTGCCAGAGCATTTACGTCGAACGTCTTTGTATTTTCGCCACCAGGCATGAGGTGTCCGACACGTTTCTGCAGATCGTCCCAAACCAACTGAATGAGTTCTTCATTCATAGCCGTCGACAGGATCTTTGGATCTTCGACGGCCAGTTTCTGCAGGCGAGTTCTGATTTGAAGCAGCCGTTTGTCTTCGGGGTCGCGTTCTGAAATCGTGGTGAAGACTTCGAACATCTCCGACGAAATACGACTGGCCGCAATCTCCCTCATTTTGTCAGCCGGGACAGATGCTGCAATCTCTTCCGGAGTGAGTTTGGGATCGGCTTCGGCGATGATCGTCAAAACTTGATTCAGGAAATCATCCTGAACTCGTGCTGCCGCAATTTTTGCCTGAAGCTGGACATCGATTTTCCCGTCGGCTGGTGCATCCGGATTCTGTGCGGCACCTTGCTTCAGGATCAGATAACTGCCCGTGACGGAGCGTGCCACCAGTTCAGCGGGCAGTTTTTCATTCACATGTTTCTTGAAATCCTCCAGTGTCACGATACCATTTTCTGTCATGCGTTCATTGAGCTGACGAATGGAATTTGCCGCGATCATCGTCTCCCATGAACGCGTTTCATCCGTTGAACCTGTCGGAACGGGACTGACTGGTGCCGTCGTGCCCAGCAATCGCAGGACTCGCCATGAATCCACATAAGCACCGATCAAGCCATCAGAATCGCGAAGGATAAACACCTGCGACAGTTGATCAACGCGACCCATTGTTTCAAACAATGCTCCCACGCGTCGTTCAATTTCGGTCATGATGTTTTGCTGATTGTTTTCCTGTTTCTTGCGACCCGACTGCAGGTCCGCTTCCATGTTTTTAAAATTCTTCTGGATCTCGACCAGGGAATACGTCAATCCCGGACGTTTCTCCAAATCCAGCAGAGCCAACAGTTCGTCATCTTCAATCTTGTAGATGCGGTGTCGAGCTGCAACTTCCGGACGTGTCATGACATCGAGCAGCCAGTGAATGGCGGGCATCTTGCGAACCATCACCGGTCGCATGCGTTCTTCGATGGCAGGCACTCCGGACGCCGAAAGTTCGCCGATTTTTTCAACCCACTCCGTGTACGAACCATTGAAATCCTTGAACTTGCTGAGATCAACGCTTGGCCAGCCTTGGGCAATCGTCTGCAGGATCTTCTCGCGGCGATCGTCGCTGCTGAGTTCAGCGGCATCCATTTCACCTTCGAATGTTGACTTGTGCGATGCCGCCAACAATTGCACGCGCGCCATCGAATCAATTGGTTGTGGTCGTCCGCTCCATGCCACCGGCAATTGTGCAAAACCATACAGATTCATGGAATCCGGGATGGCCTTGGGCGGGATTGCCTTCTTGCCCAACCACGCTGCAAACACAAATGTTACAAGGATCGGAATGCCATATTTCAGCATGAATGAAGTTGGTTCTTCGACGGGCTTGGCAGTTGGAATGATCGCTGGTATTGCTGCGGGGCGAGCTGGACCAAAGCCTGGTCGCGTTTCAGAAAGTGTTGCGCCAGCCGGAATTGGATTTGGCTCGGGAACAGCCACCGTGCGATCAAGAAAGCGAATCAGCGTTTGACCAAATTGAGCGAACATACCAAACATGGCAATCATGCAGGCGATGTATGGCAGCATCCAGCCCTGATTATTCACAACCGACAAGGTTGTCATTTCTGTGCCATCACCCAGGGCCTGATGCCCAGTCTGGTAAAACGTTTCGCCTTTGAAACGCAACGGATTGTTCATCCACAATGAAAATCTTTCCGGCGTGCTGCTGCCTGGTTCGGTGATTTCAATGACGGAGCGATAATCGCGAGGCGTTGATGTGCCGATGTAATTCGTGCGGCTCACATCAATCAGCTTGACCGAATATGGCTGATAACTTCGCTGAAAGCGCAGGTAGAAATGATAAACTTTGCCGCCAATGGTCGCCGCTTCAGCCAATGGCACGCCGCGGAGTTCACTGGTGTTCTGCGACACGAGCATCGAATGCAGAACTTTGTGGGTGTCCTTTTCGACCAAATCCAGGTAAACCGCGCTGGTGTCGTTACTCTCCTGCATGCCGGTGACCGGTGGCAGTTCTTTTGCGACGGAGAACTTGCCAAGACCTGCATCTGTTCTCAGCGTGTCATCGGGCAACATGGATCGCAGTATGCTGTTGCGATAGAACCGGCGCACGGCAATATCAAATGGCATGTCGTTGAGAGTGACGATCTGATTTGGATTCAGGGAGCCGCCAAATTCATCGCCTTGCTTGCCGTCGTCCGTCTTCTTAGCTCCGTAACCAGCGGCCGATTCCAGCCGAGATTCCGGGACGGTAACGACGCTGTCTTTCTGCTCATCCTTTTGAGAAATGATCGCCAGTTCGCGGACACGAATATCGCGTACAAAAGACGTTGAATCGCCTTCAGCCAGTGAGAGCATGTTTTCTTTAGCCTGCATATCAACCTGCAGCTCGCTGATCATCAACAACGCCACGCCAAAGTGCAGAACAACAATTCCGCCGCGCTTTTCAAACAGCAGATTCGCCCCCAGCAGCAGCACCAACGCGCAAGCACCGCCTTTGAGCAATTGCCAAAGAATTCGCATGTTGGACAGATTCAGGCGAGCCGCCTCACCACCGATTAAGAACGCGATCGGTATCGCCAGAAACACGACCCCGATCCCACCCAACATCCATCGGGTGAGAGGACTCATTGATGAATCCATCACGGTGGCAAAGCCCGCAAGAACAATCGCGGCGATGCCAGTAAGAGCAAGTCCGCCGAGCATCAAGAACCAGATGGTGACTGGTGTGAGAAATGTGTTACCGAACTCCACACCGGTCTGCGTATTGCCGGTCCAGACGACGGCAAATGTCAGGATCAACCCTAACACCGTCATTCCGATCCCTGCCGCCAGTTTGTTGCCACCAGCCTTCACTTTGAACTTCAGCAGATGAGCTGATGTAAGATTCAGCAGCATGATCAATCCTATCGTCCGTCCGCCTGGAAACGGAAAACTTTGAAGCGGTCCCAGTTTCGCTGCAATGAACGCACCAAAATCATCGACATTGTAGCTTTCCGCAAATGCACCGAACATCGAAGGCGGAAACAGATCCTGCACATCGATTCTGGCAACCCAGGTGCGGAAGTATTGATCCATGACCTGCCACACGTCACGGCGGCTTTGAGCAAGGCTGCCGACAAACACAATGATCATCGCCAACACAAACATCACACAGGTGATTTTGAGTGATCCCAAAGCTCCCAGCATCTTCAGGATGGAGGCATTCAGATCACCGTCAATCGGTTTTGCATGTTCGCGTGAAGGTGAAAAGTCGTTTGGTAGCGTGCTGGAAGACATATTTATGATCTCCGAGATTCGTATTTTCGTTGTACTATTCAATCTTGAACGATTCGCAAAAACCGCGAAACGCTGTGAGTTGTTTGTCTGCCAGCGCATTGCTGCTTCGATATTTTATGATCCAGAGTTTCGACTGATAGGGAACAATCATTCCCAGGATGGTTTCTGTGTCATTGCTGAATTTGCAGAACTTTCCTGTGGCACCTTTCAGCGTGACATCTTCAACGGACTTCATGACTTCAGCGGCCTCCATTGCCGGAAGTTTCAACTGTCCTCGCCAGCGAACGATCTGAGCTTCCAGGCCGCTCGCTAAAGAAAGCCCGCTGACCGTTATTCGAGCCGACTCGTTTTTTGAGCCCGCAGTCCATGCCATCGTGCTGAACTGGTCGTTCTCAGCATCTGCCCATTCCGTCGGAACCTTCCAGGAGAATGGAATAGGATCAAACTGATTGCGCAACACTTCCGTTGTCAGCACTTTGTCGGGCTCACGATCAACTTCGTATTGAAGGATGTCGGAATCACTGTTGCAGCCGACCGGAGCCAGCAGCAGCAGAACGCAAATGTATTCAAAGCGGAACATGACGACCCGGTAGATTGGCAGGAGATTTTGGTGGGAGGGATTGGAAAAGGGTCAGGAACCAATAGTGCGAAGCACCCTTTGAGTCATTTGGCTATTCGTTCCTGACCCTTTTCCAATCTATTCTACGCCGCAAATCGCTGAAATTCACGACGTTTGACTGATCTTCTCAATTCAGCCGCCAACGCGGTGACAATCCCGGCACATATCGAACCGTCGATCGCTCACATGCGTCGCAACATTAAAAACTTCCCCGTTTTGTTGCTCCCAATGCGCGGCACCGGTGATCGCGGACTGATAACTTGATTCCACAAACTGAGAACCCACGCCCGGCCGATTCTTCAATGCCTCGCGAACATGCGCTGGCACGTCTGGCAGCATCGGGTGACGTGTCGGCATTTCTGAACCGATCTCGTTCTCTGGCACGATGGCGTTATCCGCGCTGGCAGACGAAGTGAGGCCAGCCGTCGAGCTTCGTGAATCTGACCACAGCGACGGCATCGCATTTCCAACAGCAATTCCAATCAGAAGTGCCGTCGTCAGGCCTGCGAACATGGCTGAAAAAATTCCACGTCGGGTTTGAGTTGTTTCGTTCGCCAGGAAAGTCTTCGAAGTGCATGAATCCATCATGCTTGTCGACGCATGTTCCGGGTGCGATTGCTCTCGCGGCGCATTGTCACTTGAACTTCGAAGCAGCGGGAATACTCGCTCATCCATTGAGTCGCCAGGCTGCCGAAGTGAGAGTTCGCGGATCTGCCGTTCAAGTTCGTTCATGAATCTCGCCTTAATTTTTCTTCCAATGCCAACAGTGCCCTGCGATACCGCGTGGCGACTGTCGCTGCCGGGGTATCAAGCACTTTCCCAATTTCATCAAACGTGAGTTCACTGTAGATCTTCATCACGATGATCTCTCGAGTTCCTGCATCGAGCGATTCGATTTCTTGACGCAGTCTCGCGGAGTTATCTTCCGTGGCCGGGCTGTTGTTCGCTGTGCCGAGATCTGGTGTCTCCGCAAACAATTTCTCAGCCAATTTCAAATCGCGTTTCGCACGACGGCAGCAATCCACCGCCGAATTTCTGACTGCCGCATAGACATAGGCCGCCAAACGACCGGATGGCGACTCCTGCATTCCGCAGAGCCGTACAAATGCGTCATGGACCGCATCTTCCGCCAGCCCTGAACATCCCGTGATTGTCAGAGCCAACGAAAACAGCGCCTGCCGATGCTGGCGATAAACCTGTTCCAGTTCGGCTAACAAAACAACATCCTGAAAAAGCAATACGTACTTTCGCAACAGACTCTACACGTCTGGCAGCGAACCATTTATTCAGGTATCTTCAGAATTATGGCAACGTATTGCAATTCGCTACAACAAGTAGGCTGGACCAGCGGCAGCTAAGCCGCGCCGTCCCACCAATGTGTGCATCTTCCCCTTGGTGAGTCGCAGACGTGGTTCCTTGTCTTTGCCGACAACCTGATCGCCCGCTGCCGGCTTGCCCGGCAGTCACGAAGTTTTCGATGGCCATGAGAAGGCAATGGCTCGCTATCTGAAGCCTGATTTGCTGATTCTGGATGACATGGGAATGAAGCATCTGCCGAAACGATCGGGTGAGTATCTCTTTGAGATCATCATGCGAAGGCATGAATTGAAGAGCACGCTGATGACATCGAACAGACCACTCGAAGACTGGGGCAATCTCATCGGCGACGTGCCGGCCGCAACAGCAATTCTGGATCGCTTCCTGCAGGCCGCTGAAGTGGTGGAGATGACCGGTCGCAGCTTCCGTCTGAAAAACGGTGGACGATCAAGCGATGATCCCACGGACAAAAAGAAGAAGAGTCCGCCGGATTCAAATCCCAGCGAAGAAGAGAAAGTCTGACTTACTGAAGCAGCGCTGGCCAACTCGGTCGGCGCTGCTTCCTGTCTGCAGCAATGGCTGCGCATGATTTTCAAAGAATCAAGCACAATTTCAAAACCAGCCACAAGCGCCCACCGGGTCCGAGTGCCGATAAGTATCTCAGAGAGCAGTCAAAACACAATCAAAACACTGGCTCGCAGAGATTTCGCGAGTTTGAAAAGCCAACTTCAGATCACTTACTGAACATCCACACCTCTGCTGGTTTTGGAGCGCCCATGAGTGGCTGGTTTTGAAGCGCCCAATGACACGGAAGTTCAGGATTGACGTGCCGGGATACGTCAACAGTGGCGCGAGCGGCAAGAAAATCCAGGCACTCCGTCAACGGGGCTCATTGAGAAATTACTGCTGCAGACTTCTTCGTCACCGCTTCCCCTGCATTTCGAATGTGAAGTTTCCAAGCAGTTTGTAGATATTGATCAGCACCTGGTCCATCATCTCTTCACCGGCACCAAGACTCACCCAGCTCACAGCCGGATCCGCGCCGTATCCACCTTCCGCTGCTGCTTCGATCGTAGGAAAATACATATGATGGCCGTTGCAGTAGCCAAAGAAAAATGTTTCCGCTGCCCGCGATCGCTCTTTAAGTCGCATGCCGTGGTCGCAAAAAAACTCCCCCGAACCGCCAACCAACGCCAGTTCCTGGTTGATCAGGATCGTAGTCGCGCGAGGTCGAATCGTATTCTTCAGCAGATCTTCGGACATTGATGCGGCCGCGAGTTCCGGGAAAAAAGCGGTGCTGAACATCGCTTGTGTGACGGGGTTACCGAATGGCATTCGTGTAGAAAACTCAAACACTTCTTCCTTGCCATTCAACCGTGGTCGCTCAGGGATTTTCGATTCAACGCCTCCGGCAACTTCAAGTACTTCGCTGGCCATTGCCTTTCCAAACGCCTCGATTCCACGCGTCTGCTCGTTTGTCATCACCGAAAGATCGCCTGATGCTCCCTGCATGAAGACGCAGTTTGTACCGAGCTGTTGTTCCACAGCATTCATCATCGCACCGGGCCACTCAGCGGAAAATCGCAGGTCAGCGGCATCCAGCATCGTCGGATGAGCCGCATAGTTAACGACAATCGCAATCGGCTTTCCGTTCAGATCGTCCAGCCGAATCACACCGAGTTCTGTATCCACCGGCTTTGGCTCAATCTTTGAATGTCGATTGCGATTCATGGCCACCGGCTTAGTTCCCCAGCCAATCTTTGCGTCCTGAACATTCGCTGCAGCTGCATTGATGGCCTGAATGATCTTTGCTTCCAGTTCTGTGGAGTAAGCAACGGCATCATCGAATACTCCCTGGCCTTTGCCAGGTTCATCCAACAGCTCAATCACAGGCCCGTGATGCGTGTGTGATCCGGAGATCATGATCAATTCCACTCCCGAAGTGGTCTTGATTGCCTTGCGAATCCGATCCATCATCGCGTCCGTGGGAGAACGTCCAAGGTCCAGACCGACAATCGCCAGTTTCTCCGTCCCGACATCAATGACGACGGCTTTGGCATACAACGGATCGCGAATCCCGGTCGATAACGCGGCATGCCGAGCCCCGTATCCCCACATCGGCGTCGCCTTTGTCGGTGTCACATCCTGTTTGGCAAACCCCACCTTGAAGTGTCTTGCTTCGGCACGAGATGACAATAGCAGGACAACCACCAGCAGGATCAAGGGACTTCGGGCGTGCATGTTTTTTACCTGATATTCTTTCATAGCTGGATTCTGGCCTGTGCAAAAGTCGAGTTCACGAGGGTGCCGGAGTTATCCGGGTTTTGTTCTTCAAAGAAAGCGTTGCTTTCAATTCCAATCACAATTTTAACCACGGAGGGCACGAAGATCACGGAGCGAATCACAATAGAAACGGTCCAGAAACAAACTGTAGATCACATCGCCCGGTTGTTTGTCTTTTTGCAGAGCCTCAATGTCTGGCCACGCAGCAAGATCCATTTCCAGACCCTTCTCACCCAAGGCATCTTCAAGTCTTCCCTTATCGCCTTCGATCCAGCGAATTACGAAGCCGACTTTCTGGTGAGCGTCATTCGCGGAGATTCCCGTGTGTGGAGCGATCTGCGTCAATTCATCCCAGCGTTTGAGATAATCGGCTGGATGTTCGGTGAACATCAACACACTCGTCCCGGTCGCCCGGGCTGCCTCGACGATTTCATCGACCGTCCCCACGCTGTCATGTGACCAATGGGAATGCACATGCAAATTCGCTCGATGTTCCTGAAACGGTCCGCTCCGAGGAACTTCCTTCCGTAGCGATCCCAACATCGCCACCGACTGGCGGACTGCCTCCAACCGTTTCGGTTTCAGATTTTCCAATGCGTCCGCAAACGACATCGACGGAAACAATATCATGGCCGTTGGAACAATCAGGCAGGGAAGAATCAGCAGTCGAGGCAATAGCAGCGTCATGGAACCACTTCACTGTTTCCGAAACAGGCGTTGAATGTACTGACTTCCTTCGATTCTATATCAATTGTCCCAAAACAAGAAATCCGCCGAGGGCAACCGCCGCTTGATGCGCCATGATTAGTCACATGGCAAACTCGGCCACTGTGGATTCTCCGCTGTTTTCCACGAAGGCAAAACCAGATGATTGGAATCGCTGGGATCGTGCTGTCCCTGTTCCTGCTGATTTACCTGGCGTATAGCCGCGTTCCGCTTCCCATTTATTCTTGTATTGTAATGCCCAATGATTGCCATTTCGTCGTACTGCCGCAGACCGACACGCAACTCACCGAATTCTTCCGCTGGCTGACTCACACGCACACGATGCGTTGGCATGCTCAATGGAAGTGACCTGTTCGTTTCCAAGTCCGCCGTTCGACTTCAGATCGAACACACACTACGCTCGCGTGGAAGGCCAGGCAAGAAATGAACAGTCCCCAATCAATGAGCTGCGTCCCAATACTGTTCGGCACGGATGTTGCATTCGTAAGGATTGTCAGCGATGCTGAGCTGGTTTGCGAGTCACGCGACGGAGAAACGTGGCGGAGGCGAGGTGAAGATTTCGCTGGGACGAGGCGTCGTT